>TBL_comb47_HYPODRAFT_10000005_pt1 | contig 258078 bp, 208 predicted proteins | sample TroBogypolimnion_40_FD_10682 | JGI IMG/M metagenome (IMG submission 10682)
TATCGGGATTAACCGCAGCATATCTCCTTAATAAGGATGGCTATGACGTAACTGTTCTTGAAAAAAAGAACACTGTTGGCGGATCAATTGAAAGTGTTTCTGAAAATGGATATATGTTTGATCGAGGGCCAAATAGTGCGCTTGAAACAACTCCTTTAATAGAGCAGATCGTAAATGAACTCGGATTAAAGGAGGAATTTGTTTATGCAAACAAAAAGGGGAATAAGCGATACATTTTGAGGGAGAGTGTCCTTCACCCCCTCCCTATGAACCCTATAAGTTTTTTTAAGTCGAAACTATTCTCCGGAAGCGGAAAACTAAGACTTTTTGCTGAACCTTTATTCGGAAGATCAAAAGACGGATATTACCAGAGTATTGCGGATTTTGTGAAGAGAAGACTTGGAAAAGAGTTTCTGGATTATGCAATAAATCCTTTCGTTGCAGGTGTTTACGCGGGTAATCCTGAGGACCTAAGTGTAAAATCTGCATTCCCAAAACTCTATGACCTCGAGGAAAAATACGGCGGACTTATAGTTGGTACTTTTAAAAGTATTAAGGAAAGAAAGAACCGTCCGGAAGTGGCAAAACAATCTGCAAAAATGTTTTCCTTTGTCAGTGGTATGCAGATATTGCCTGAAACAATAGCCATAACTCTTGGGGATAAGGTTCATCTTCAGTCAGAAGTAACTTCCGTAGAAAAAGTTTCTACGGGATATAAAATAAATTACACTGATACTGGTAACCCGTTAACTATTACATGCAACTACCTTGTTTCAACTGTTCCTGCATTTATAGCATCTGAAATATTCTGTCCTTTGGATAAAGAAGTTGCAGAACATTTGAATAAAGTATACTATCCGCCCGTTCTGGTTCTGTATATTGCATATGACAAAAAGGATGTGGGCAGACCCTTGGATGGATTTGGCTTCCTCATACCTGCTAAAGAAAAGAAAAGTTTTCTCGGTGCAATCTGGAGTTCCGTACTCTTTCCAAACCGCGCACCGGAAGATAAAGCTTCATTTACATTATTTATCGGCGGTGCAAGAGAACCAATGGTGGGCACATATGACAAAGAACTTTTATTTAAAAGGGTAAGGAATGAATTTGAAACTTTAATGAGAATAAATGCTGAACCAGTTTATTTTTCATATAAATTCTGGCCTCGTGCAATTCCTCAATATAACATAGGTTATATAGAACATGAAAATTCTTTTGCTAAATTTGAGGTTGAGAATCCGGGATTGATATTGGCAGGTAATTTCAGGGACGGCATTTCTGTCGGTGATTGCATTAAAAGTGCTGAAAAGATAGTAAATAAAATTAAAAACCTTTCATCTGAAAGCTAAGGAGAATTAAAATGGCAGTATATCCAACTAAAAGAATGAGAAGATTAAGATATAACCCTCTCGTACGAGATATGATTAGGGAAACTGTGGTAACTAAAAATGATTTTATATATCCGCTATTTGCGGTAACTGGTAAGAATATTAAAAAAGAAATAAAATCTATGCCCGGCAATTATCAGATGTCAGTTGATGAAATCGTAAAAGAATGCAAAGAGATTGAATCACTTGGGATACCTGCAGTAATATTATTTGGAATTCCTGATCACAAGGATGAGGTTGGTTCCGGAGCATATGATTCTAATGGTATTATACAGCAGGCCGTAAGAGCAATTAAAGAAAACGTGAAAAACTTACTTGTCATTACGGATGTCTGTTTATGCGAATATACGTCTCATGGACATTGCGGTGTTTTAAAAGGTGAGGAAATTCTAAATGACGAGACAGTGGCTCTTCTCGTTAAGGAATCTATTTCTCATGCTGAAGCCGGGGCCGATATCATTGCTCCATCTGACATGATGGATGGTCGGATTGGCGCTATTCGCAAGGCCCTTGATGAAAAAGGTTTTCAGAAAATTCCCGTAATGAGTTATGCCGCTAAATATGCCTCGGGCTATTATGGACCCTTCAGAGAAGCAGCTGAATCCACACCAGCTTTCGGAGACAGAAGATCTCATCAGATGGACCCTGCCAATGGAAATGAGGCTATGCGCGAAATTGCGGATGATATTGAAGAGGGTGCTGATATCATTATGGTAAAACCGGCTGGTCCTTATCTTGATATTATTTACAGAGCTAAACAGCAATTTGGAATGCCGACTGCAGCTTATCAGGTCTCCGGTGAATTTGCAATGATAAAAGCTGCCGGTAAGAACGGCTGGATCGATGAAGAAAGAGTTATGATGGAATCATTAAATGCAATCAAACGTGCAGGAGCGGATATGATATTAACATATTTTGCAAAGGACGCCGCTATGTATATAGATAAAAATTCCAGATAAATATGGACATTGAAAAAGTCAGGAACTGGTGTCTTAAAAAAGAAGGGGTTACTGAAAGCCTCCCATTTAATGATGACACTCCCGTGTATAAAGTGCTGGGAAAGATGTTCCTTTTATTAAATCTTAACCCGCCTATCAGCATAAATATTAAATGCGATCCTGAACTTGCTGCGGATCTGCGTGAAAGATATAATGCTGTCACTCCGGGTTACCATATGAGTAAAGTGCATTGGAATACTGTCGAACTTGACGGATCCATTCCCGATAATTATATTTATGAATGGATAGACTTGTCATACAATCTTGTAATAAGCAGTCTTCCCCTTAAAGACAGAGTCAAACTTATTCGGAAACATTAGCTTTAGGTTCCCTTAGATTTTAATGCAATGAGTTTATTTGTAGCCGGTAATATTCTATTCATTTATTTTGCCCTTTTATGTTCTATTAGACAAAAGTATTTTAATTTTAATATGGTTTTTAATTAGCTTTATACCAATAAGATAAAACTATTATCTTAAAATAGAGGTTTTTTCCTTAAACAAAGAAACAGATTGATGATATATGGACCAACTACCCATCACTTATTTTGCCGATGCTGACCGTTCACCATTACCCGAGATAATATTTCAGAATAACCTTTTCCGAAAAAATATTTTACTTAGTGAGGTTATGAATGCTATTCCTGATATTATTCTTATTCTCAACCATAACAGGCAGATTATTTATACTAACAAAACTGTTATGTCCTTGCTTGAAAAAGAAAACGGTAATTCAGTTTTAGGTATGCGTCCTGGCGAACTCCTAAATTGTATTCATGCATTTGAACATACAGGTGGGTGCGGTACTTCTGAATTTTGTAAAACATGCGGAGCTGTAAATGCAGTCCTTAACAGTCAAAAAGGAATAGCCGATGTCCAGGAATGCCGAATAACTCAGAAAAGCGGCCTTGAAGCACTGGATTTGAAGGTTTTTGCAACACCGATATCAGTAGATGGAAATGAATTTACTATTTTTTCTGTGCTTGATATAAGTCATGAAAAACGAAGAAGAATGCTCGAGAAAATATTCCTCCACGATATAATAAATACAGCTGGTAGCCTTCAGGGAGCAGCTCATTTATTGTACGAGGCTGATCAATCTGAGATTCCTGAATTCCGGGAAATGATTCTTCATCTATCTAATTCTCTTTTAGAAGAAATTATAGCACAGCGAGAAATTGCCGCAGCAGAAAATAATGATCTTAACATGGAAGTTACCTCCTTTAATAGTCTTGAATTGTTAAAGGAAATTACTCACTTTTATGGCATGCATGTCAGGGGAAAAAACAAGGCGATCTTGATTGATCCAGCTTCTGCAGCAATCGAAATGAAATCTGACCGTGTCCTTTTGCGAAGGATATTGGGAAATATGATAAAAAATGCCCTTGAAGCAACGGAGGCGGGGGGAACAATAATCACAGGCTGCTCTTTTCACGAAAATAATGCGAGCTTCTGGGTTCATAATGATGCATTTATACCTCGGTATGACCAGCTTCAGATTTTTCAACGATCATTTACAACTAAAGGTCCTGGCAGAGGCATCGGCACCTATAGCATAAAGCTTTTAACTGAAAAATATCTTAAAGGAAAAGCTTCGTTAAATTCTTCTAAGGAAAGTGGAACTGTATTTACTGTCTCCTGCCCTATTAACCTGACAATCTAATTATGCTATAAAATCAATTCTTTACCCGGTTCAGCAGCATAAACTTTTATATGCTTATATTCTTTAAGAATATTCCCGCCTACCCAGTCAATTGATTGCGGATCTCCATGCACTAGCACAACTTCAGAAGGATTTAATTTCTTTACCACTTCAATCAATTGTTCCCTTACAGCATGAGATGGAAACCGGAATCGTTTGATTCTGCATTTGACCGTTTCTGCCTCTGATGTTCCAGTTAGTTTGATCTTTTCTCCTCGCGATGAAGTCGCCACTATATACCCCGGTGTGTTTTCTTCCATGTAACCGACTGTAAAAATTGCCGAGTTTGCTTTCCTGAGCCAATACTGTGTCAGGTTAAATGATATTGTACCCGGTAGCAGCATACCGCTTGATGCTAGAACAATGCACGGTGGTTTGAAAAAATCCTCATGGTTTGTAACCTCGAAAAGATTCTTTTGCGGTATATTCCAAAGTTCAAACTCTTTATCTGTTCGGTTTACAGCATACCGGTTATAGTCATATACCCGGCTTATCTTTGGGCCTATCCCTCCGGTATAAATATCAGTTTGTGTAAGCGTTCCGGCTTGCATCAAATTCCAAATCGTTGAGAGAATTTCCTGATGTTTGCCAAGAGAAAATACGGGTATTAAAACAGATCCCCCTTCACCTATAACTTTATTTGCCTCTGCCGCAAATCTTTTCCCCTCCTTGCTCCATGACGGAACCGACCCTGAATCAGTTGAGCCGTAAGTCGATTCAAGTAAAAGAATATCAATTTTAGTATTGGGAAGTTCCGCTTTATCAAGAAGAGATTGCCTACTCAAATTTATATCACCCGTATAAAAAAGCTTTGTCTCTCCGAATTCCAATAGTATACCTGCCGAACCCAAAATATGCCCCGCATCATGAAAGGACGCTTTTATAATACAGTTTCCGTTATATCCTTCAAGCTCAAACTCTTCTTTATAATTATGGTATGCGATCGATTGGATCAGCAAATCAATTTCAGCATGGGAATAGATTTTTATTTCATCAGAATCCTTCAGGTTCTCCTTTAAAATAGAAACTGAGTTATGAAGGGTTAATTCGGCAATTGCTCTTGTCTGCGGCGTGGTTATTATTTTAATATAAGGATGCCTTTGCACCAGATATGGAAGCGAACCTAAATGATCCAGATGGGCATGTGAAATCAGCACAAAATCTACCGGCTTGTCCGCTATCAGATCAAAATTGGGAAGAGAGTCTATTCCAAGCTTTTGTGGGTGCATGCCACAGTCGAGAATTACCCCTGTCCCTTCAATATCGAGGTAATAACAATTAGCGCCAATTTCGTTTGCCCCGCCAAGGGGAAGAAAATTAATCATATACAAATATATTAATTTGTTCATACATTTATATTAAATTTGACTATTGAAGAAAACAGATAATAATATTGTTATAATAGGTGGCGGTGCAGCTGGCTTTTTTGCCGCCATAAATGCTGCTGAGAATAACCCCGGATGCGAAGTTTCTATCCTTGAAAAAAGTGCTTCGGTATTAGGTAAAGTTAAAGTTTCGGGCGGCGGAAGATGCAATGTTACAAATGCTTGCTCTGACCCAAAGGATTTAATTAAATATTACCCGCGCGGCGGCAAAGCGCTGCTGGGACCGTTTAACCATTTCGGAACTATTGATACTGTCCAATGGTTTGAACAAAGAGGGGTTGAATTAAAAACCGAACCGGATGGCAGAATATTTCCTGTTTCAAATGACTCTCAGACTATTATTGACTGTTTTATGAGATTGGCAAAGATCTCGAATGTGAATATTTTAACACATTCACCTGTAACAGAAATTAAACCGGCGCTAAAAAACAAATGGATTGTTACTGCTGCAAACAAAGAATTTCCCGCCGGTTCAGTTATTCTATGCTCAGGAAACAGCACGGCTATGTGGAATCTACTGAGTAACCTTGGACATAATATAGAATTTCCCGTGCCTTCTCTTTTCACATTTAATATTAGCGATAAAAGGATCAGCGGTTTACCCGGAGTTTCTGTTCCTGAATCTGAATTATATATTGATGGAACCAAACTAAAATCTTCCGGACCATTGCTAATAACACATTGGGGAATGAGCGGCCCTGCAATTCTAAAACTGTCCGCATTGGGCGCCAGAGAATTACACGATTGCAACTACAAGTTTGATCTCATAATAAACTGGCTCCCCGGATTTAATACGGATCGATTAAAAGAAAAACTGACACAAATTAAAAACCAGAACCTTAACAAGAACATATATTCATTTTCCCCTTTTGGATTGCCAATACGTTTATGGGAAAGCCTTCTTAAAAAATTAAATTTAACTGCTGATCTCAAATGGAATAATTTATCCTCATCATTCCTTAATCAGCTTGCTTCGGAATTAACACAGGGGAAATTTGCGGTTAATGGTAAAAGCACATTTAAAGAAGAGTTTGTTACATGCGGCGGTGTAAATACTAATGAGATTAATTTCAAGACTATGGAAAGTAAAATTCATAAGGGATTATTTTTCGCTGGCGAGGTAATTGATATTGATGCACTAACTGGCGGATTTAATTTCCAGGCTGCATGGACAACGGCACATATCGCAGCCCTTTCTTGCTCGAATTGTTAAGGATTGTTTGGGTTTATAAAGGGGTTTTATTGGGAAAAAGAGCCACGTGAGAGCCAGATGTGAGCCACCTGTGAGCCAGTTGGAGATTTGTTTTGTTTCGGTCTGGAGTGTGATCTTTCCCCCATATTCTGCGCTTAAATAAGCGTCAACATTAAATAATTATACTTTAAATGTCAAGTTAATTTTTATTATTTGCAATAACATTATATTGCTTTATTACTGTTTTATGAAATCCGCCTTGTCTGTTACCACTTTCTATTTTTCGCTTTTTCCTCTATCTTTGATGCTTACGTTTATTAAACCATAAGAAATACATGGACACAAAAAAAAGTAAACAGCTGTTTGATGAAGCAATCCGATTAATACCGGGGGGGGTTAATTCGCCTGTCCGGGCATTCCGTTCAGTAGGCGGCTCTCCGATTTTTATAAAGCGGGGTGAGGGTTCAAAGATATATGATGTTGACGGTAATGAATTCATAGAATATATAGGAAGCTGGGGTCCCCATTTGTTCGGTCATAATCCCCCATTTATTAAAGAAGCATTACTGAAAGCAGTTGAAGATGGAACAAGTTTTGGAGCACCAACGGAACTTGAAGTTAAGATGGCAAAATTAATTACTGAATTGGTTCCATCTGTCGAAATGGTGCGGATGGTTAACAGCGGCACCGAGGCAACGATGAGTGCTATCCGTACTGCCCGCGGGTACACAGGCAAAGAAAAGTTCATCAAATTTGACGGATGCTATCACGGACACGCGGATTATTTTCTGATTAAAGCGGGGTCAGGAGCTTTAACCCTGGGCATTCCCACAAGCCCCGGTGTCACAAAAGGAAACGCCGCTGATACTCTGCTGGCTGATTACAATAATATTGAATCGGTTAAGCAGCTTGTGAAAGCAAATAAAAATGAAATTGCCGCCGTTATTATTGAGCCGGTTGCCGGAAATATGGGTGTGGTAAGACCTACCGATTCATTTATGAAGGAACTTAGACAAATATGTACCGAAGAAAAAATTGTACTGATATTTGATGAGGTTATGACTGGGTTCCGGCTTTCGGCTAAAGGTGCTCAGGGAGTATTCGATGTAATACCTGATATGGTAACTTTCGGCAAAATTATCGGAGGCGGATTACCTGTAGGGGCCTTTGGGGGAAAGAAAGAAATAATGGAAATGGTGTCTCCTGCAGGACCGGTTTATCAGGCAGGAACGCTAAGCGGAAATCCACTTGCTATGGCGGCTGGTTACGCAGCCTTAAAATATATTCAGAATAACCCGGGTGTTTATAATCTACTGGAAGAAAAATCTTCATATCTTGAGAATGGGATCCGGAATAATATGAGAAAATTGAAGAAAAATTATGTTCTTAACCGAGTTGGATCTATGATGACTTTATTCTTTAATGAAGGCAAGGTGGATAGTATAGGAACAGCAACAAAATCAGACACCGCTCTTTATGGAAAATATTTTCATGAAATGCTGACGAGAGGTATTTATCTTGCCCCGGCACAATTCGAAGCAATATTTGTCTCAACTGCACATACCCAGGATGATCTGGACAAAACTATTGATGCGAATTATCAGGCGCTTAGAGCGATCATTAGTTCCTAACCATCTTTCCCTCTTGTGTATTTAAAAAGAATCCCCGCTTTTGCGGGGATTCTAATATTCGCCTCTTTAAATAAACAACTAATGCGCTGAATTATTTGTCTTTACCATTGTGGTTTTCGTGGCCACGCCCATTATCATTTTTGTTAACACGTTCATGCTCTGAATGTCCTTTACCATGGCCATTATCAACATGTCCTGTCCGATTTCCTTCAACCTTGCCACGAGATCCATGGAATTCACGGATTGGTTTCTGGTCATGTTTGCCAATATAGCCTCTATATTTATCCCGGAAAAAATCATGTCTTAAATATGGCCTGTCTTCATTTATAACGACTTTATGCACTGAATAAAAATCAACGTGACCAAACCGTGGTGGAAGTGAAGCCCGAAATATCCATCTTCCGCCATCCCAGATAACGAACCGGTGTGTAGGTACATAATAGAAAACATCGTAATCCGGTAAATAATAATAATCAACATAATCATAACCTGCTGGTCCCCATGCAGGCTGGCTTCCTATATTTACATTAACATGCACCTTGACTTGTGCATTTAGTGAGCCAAGAAGCATGCAAACAATAGCCGAAACAAATAACAGTCTCATTTTTATTTTCCTTATGAAATTACAATCGTTATTTATTCAAGATATGTGCCGGAATAAAAAATTCAAAATTATTATTTGTTTTACATCAAAAAAAATACACTGTCTACATTTATAGTAAACAGTGTATATTAAGAGAGACATTATATAAAGTCAAAAAAATAGAACAGATTTAACTCATTAAATAAACAGGTTTTAGCTGGTTTGCTGCCCAAGCTGAGAGTTTTATTTCTTGCCCTGATTATTTTTTTGTCTATTATCATTATTGTTTTGTCTATTATCTGGCGCCTTTTTTATAAGGACATTCTTTTCAACAGCCGGCCGGTATTTATCAACTTTTTGCCTTTCCTGCGGAGGAATCTGCATGTGATAAATAGGCTTATCGTTCTGAGGCTGTACGCGTGGAGCATTCTGATTTCTACCAGGCTGCTGCTGATTATTTCCAACCGGATTCCTTTCTACAGGTGGTTTTTGATCAACGGGATTTCGATTTTCTGGCGGCTTTACACCCTGGGGATTTCTATCAATTGGTGGTCTCTGATCAACCGGGTTGCGGTCTACAGGGGGTGTAACTACATTGCTGACATTATTTCTTTGAACAGGTTCCCTTTCAATTTTAACTGTTTGAATGGGTTCACTGACGCGAGACTGGACTACCTTAAAATCTGGTTGGCGTCTTTCTATTGTTTTGGGTTGCTCAAATCCATTTCTGGTATCATTATTCATTCTATAGGAAATAACATTTTCTCTGTTAAAATCTTTCATTGGTACAACAACCCATGGATGTACGTTATCTTGCTGCCAGGGTTCAGACCATAATCTATTATGTGCTCGACGCGGCGCCCATGCAACCTGATCATCATAATAAATCCAATCCACTGTAGCTGGTGACCAGGCATCTTGTTCTGGTATCCATACCCAGCCATACTCTGGTGTATTTTCCCAGCTCCCGTAATGATAAACCATCCAGCCGAATGGCTCATAAGATACCCAAACCCAATCGTAACCGTCATAAGCCCAATGCCCGTTTGTAAACGGCTGCCAGCCTGGGGCTACTGAAGGACGCCAGACTCTGCCGTAAGAGTCATAGTTTTCCCAATCTCCATATTGGTTAAGATCATCTACATTATATTGTTGATCAAATGCAACGCTCTGATTATCAGGGGTTTGATTATTTTGATCATACTGTATATCATTGCCAGTGCTGCCACTATTATTTACATATCCGGTGCCGCAGCCCTGCAGGGTTATAAATATTAATGCTGAAAAGAAAAATAACACAGCTTTTGTTTTCATATGCGAACCTTTATAAAAGAATAATATTAATGTCTAATAAGATACAATAATTTTATTGACTAATAAACAGTTAATACTCCGTTAGGATCAAATAACAGTTGAATTATGTGATCCTTAAATCACAAGCAGGTTTAACATTAATCAGTTTAGCACATGCAATAAAATAAGTCTTTACATTTGTCCAGGAAATCACAAAATTAATATGGGAACATTATGTTAGTACATTTCACGCCACTATTAACAGATGGAGGATTAGATGAAGAAAGATGTTGGCCTTTGGATTGACCGCAGGAGAGCAGCAATCGTTACCGTAACTGAAGAAGAAATAAAAACAAGATATATCATCTCGGATATCGATAATCATTTCCAGTTTGCTGGAGGAGTCCCTCCTTATACGGATGAAGATATAATGGACCGAAGGCTGGCGAACAATCTGAAAAAATATTATGACAGGATAATCTCCGACATTAAGGATGCCAATTCAATTCTTATTTTTGGCCCTGGAGAAGCTAAGGTTGAATTAAAAAAGAGAATGAAAAGTAAATCGTTTATTAGTAAAAAAGTGCAGATTGAAACTGAAGATAAAATGACCGACAATCAGATTACAGCCAAAGTAAGGCATTATTTTTTGAATAACAAAATGGCTAATGGCTCTAAGCAAAAATGAAAATATAGCGGCCGATGATTGAAAATATTAGTATAAGTTATTATATTAAATAAACATCTTATATCTAATATTTGCGGATTATGATTTTTTTGAAATCAATCAGGTTTCACCAACAATGAAGAAAATTAAAATTCTTTTTGTTGAAGACGAGGCAATTGTCGCCCTTTTTTTAAAAGTCCAATTGGAAAAAAGAGGTTATCTGGTAACGGGACATGTTGTAACAGGAGAACAAGCAATTCAAAGTGTTCAAGTCTCTGAACCTGATATTATCCTTATGGATATTCATCTGGCAGGTAAACTAGACGGGTTAAAAACATCAACAGCAATTCGTAGCTTTAGTAAGGCAAATATCATTGTAATGACCGGTTATGAAGATGAAGAAGTCCGAAATGCAGTTAAAGAACTAAGTCCCGCCGCAATTCTGACTAAACCGGTATCCATTAATGAGATTACTGAGATTATTGAAAAAAACTTTAAGTATCTGGCTTAAGTCTTCACCCGCCCAATTTGATGTTTAGTGTCGCACGGCACTATAAAAAAGGGATACCTTAATAAGTTTAACAGCCACAGAATGACATTTTAGTTCGCTATTGACACACGAAAATTTTATATGTAATTTCATTTTATTGGACAATTTAATAATTATATGTTTATCCAACTGACCAAAATTAAAAAGGAGGTAATATGAAAATATTTATACTAACTTCGTTGTTATTAGTAATGCTGTCAGGATTAATTTCATCTTTTGCCCAGGGATCAACTGAAGACCAAAAAGCCGCCGAACAGAAATGGATGGCTTATATGACTCCTGGTGCAGTTCATGAAAAATTCGCCAAAGCTGTGGGAGATTGGGATGCCAAAGTGCAGATGTGGATGGGCCCGAACACCAGCCCAACAACATCTACAGGCACCGCTAAAGCTGAAATGATTTTAGGCGGAAGATATTTACAAATGAAATTTAACAGCACGGTTATGGGAATGCCGTTTGAAGGCCTGAGTACAGACGGATATGATAATGCTAAAAAAGTTTATTTTAATACCTGGTTAGATAACATGGGCACCGGGATTATGTATTCAGAAGGTACTTATGATGAAGCTACTAAAGTGGTTACTTATACCGGAAAGATGATCGACCCTATGAGCGGAAAGGATATACCTTATCGTGAAACTATGCAGAATTTGGATGACAAGCACCTCGTAATGGAAATGTTCTACTCAAACCCAGCAGGTAAGGAATACAAATCAATGCATGTAGAGTATACTAAGAAATAATATATGGAATCAGATTCAGACTTATTAGAGCTTTTAAAAGATGCTGGTAATGGCCTGTTATTCCCTAGCGAAATAGATGCCCCCTTTGAAATAAAAGCCTGGAGCGGTACAAAAGAAAAACCTATTACACCTTCATCAATTCTGGAGCTCACCGGAAATAAGCCCGATAAATACATTGAGGAAATAAGTCTTGATAATTTGTTTTCAACTCCCACTATGGAACAGGATTGGCATTCTCCGGAAGACAAAGCAAGGGTGGTTAGATTCCGAAAGCTGGAAAACTCTATAATTAGTAATCTTAAAGATGCTAAAGTTTACAGATGCGGAAAGATTAATATCGATGTTTTTATAGTTGGAAGGTTACTTTCGGGGAACATTATGTGTATATCCACCAAATTGCTGCAGACTTAAATCAAAATTTTATCCCACCCCTTTACAGAGGTGGGAATAATTAGTTTAATTCACTTATTGAGTAGGACCATTATCAACTTTTGCTTCAATTACTGCCTGAATTGAAGTTGATATGTTTGAGAAGAAATCAAAGCCGGTTAATGCTTCAACAGCATCAACTGAAACTCTATGTGCTCCCCATGTATCGCCGCTTGCAGGATCAGCATTATCCATAATTACAGCAATAGTCCTGGTACTTGTGGTAACGCGTGAAATATCAGAACCGGAACCGCTTGGAATTACAATTATTACTTTCCATAGTTTAGCAGGAACTGTAACCTTGCCGCTTGCAATAGTTGTTGCAGATCCGCTGGTGCCTGTGCCGCCGCTTCCATATCCGCCGCTATATATATATAACGTATTACCTGCATTGGCAAGTGTGCGTTCGTAAGTTTCAAGTTGTTCCCAAATTCCGCCATTATTATTTTGATTCTGAGGAACCATGTTGGTCATTACAAACAAAGCATCATTATTTGCTTGTGTATTTAAACGGTCAGCTGACGGACACATATGACCGCGTGAGAAACCTGACCCAGTATAATCACTGGTTGTAACATGATACCATGCCGTCGGAAGTGTGGCGTCAGGAATGAAATTATCTTTCCTTGTAGCAGAACCATTGCACCATGTTGAATTGAGCTGCCATGCAACCCAATTAGAAATTCCTTTGTCTCTATTGTAAGATGCGCAGAATTGTGGTTTGTCTAATAGATAATTTGCTGGATAATTTACATCGGTTGTTGCGTTTGTGGGATTTCCCATCGCAAGATTTACATTACTTGATACTGTGATAATCGAAAAAGTCAATCCGGCTGATGTTCCACCCCCGGGGGTTGTATTGAAAACTGTTACTGTTGCAGTTCCTGCTGTTGTAACATCGGAAGCGGGTACGGCAGCAGTAAGCTGTGTAGCCGAAACATAGGTTGTTGTCAGGCTTGTTCCATTCCACTTAACCACTGAAGAAGAAATAAAACTACTTCCTGTTACTGTTAATGTGAAAGCTGAACTTCCTACTGCAGTTGAAGAAGGACTCAATGTTGAAGCAGCCGGAACCGGATTAGTTGTCGTAGAATTTATAGTAAAAGTAAGTGCAGATGAAGTTCCGCCGCCTGGGGTAGTATTAAAAACGGTAACAGATGCGGTTCCTGCTGTTGCAATATTCGCAGCTGGCACAGCAGCGGTAAGCTGTGTGGCCGAAACATATGTTGTCGTTAAACTTGTTCCATTCCATTTAATAACTGATGAAGAAATGAAACTGCTGCCAGTAACTGTAAGTGTGAAAGCTGAGCCCCCCGCCGTTGCAGATGAAGGGCTTAAAGTCGTGGCTGCAGGAACTGGATTGTTAGTTGTTGCATAATCAGTAATTGCTATATCATCAATATTTGTTCTGTTAGTTGTACCATCTGATTTTCGAATATCAAACCTAATAGTACCGGAGATATTGACGTTAAATGTTGCGGTTGAAAGTGTAGTTGTGGAAGTTGAAACAGATGCCCCTGTTTGAGTCCATGTAGAACCGCTATTTGTTGAATACCAGAGTCCCCACGTAGTAGCAGCATCAGAACCATATTTAGCATGCTTTATCGTAACAGTTGAAGCTCCGGCCGTGCGGTCGAATTGCATTGTGATTTTTCCGGAACTTGTAACACGTGCACTTTTAGATCCGTCTTTAACATCACTGGTAGACGTGCCTATTAATGCATTATCCATATTCCAGATACCTGTAGTCAATGTAACATTGGCTGCGGTATAACTGGTTTTTGTGCCAGATTCAAAATCTTCGGTTGTAACAGTTTGGGTAGCTAGGGGAGATGTTTTTGCAAGTGATTGATTTTCATTTTGCTGATCGATTACAGTTAATGAAGAATCTTTGCACCCGGAAACAAACAAGAAGGATAGAAAAACAAGAAGAAGAAGAGAACGTAAGGACCTGAACATATTCGCTCCTATTTATTATGAAGATATATTTATATAACTGTTCCGCAGGAGCATAAGGCTTAAGCGGGATAGGTTTTTCAGAATGTAATTTAAGAACAACCCCTTTCGTTCTAATCAAAAGGATGAGAACATCAACTCTATTTGATTTTCTTCATGAATTTATTCACTCGGTCAGGTTCAACAGGGTTAAACCATTTACCATCGGTTTTAAAATATGAACCTATAATAAGTGCGTCGCATAATTTTATATAATCACTAACATTATCAATCGTTATTCCGGATCCGGCAAGTACAGGTATATTAACAGATTCCTTTACTGAGTGAATTTCTTCAAGTGAAGGTTCTTTGCCGGTTGCGCTACCGGTAACAATAACTCCATCGCTCATGAAAAATTCAGCAGCTTTGGCAGTATCCTCAATACTAGTATCTTCCGTAATAGAATGTGAACTATGTTTCTTCTTAATATCGGTGAAAATTGCGATGTTATCAGCGCCGATTTGTTTTCGATATCTGAGAATTTCTGCTGCATCTGAATTAAAAAAACCCTCATCAGCTACATGTGCATAAACAAAACCTTCGGCTCTAATGAAATCTCCTCCTGCTGCAAGTGCGGCGCCTAATGCCTGTTTATTGGCCCCTGCCAAAACCTGCAATCCAACAGGAAGACCCGAAACATTTTTAACTTCATATAAAAGTATAGTCATCATAGAGGTTATTTCGGGACCGGCAGTTCGGTTTAGATATGGAACATCATGCATGTTTTCTATCATAAGAATATCAATGCCGGAATCCTTATATAATTTGGCTTCTATTTGGGCTTTAGAGATTATCGATTTAATATCCCCGTTGAATTTTGGGGTACCGGGAAGAGCATCAACATGGATCATTGCGATCACAGGTTTTTCAAGGTTTAGGACCTTCATCAGAAAAAGTTCTCTTATTAAGAAAAAATATCAGTACAAATAAATAGATATTATCTGTAATAATCCAATAAAAAGGGATAAAATAAAGAATGACAGCCGCTAAGAAAGCAATTTCATTCTATACAAGTTCCTCCTCTGGTTCTGATTCTGGTTCAAATTCGGGGATAAGTCCTTTTTTCTTTTGAATTACTTTAATCCACTTTGGCACCGCATCAACAAAAATTGAAATCGCACAAAGCATTATTATGGCAGTAAGAACAAGATTAATAATTCCCTGGATCAATGTTTTGCCAAATAACATCTGAGGGTAGTAAATATTCAAAATGTTTTCTGTACCGGCCGTAAGAGTGATGATCAGAATAAAAACCATGGGGATAATAGTTACCCACGCATACCGGGCCCTGCCTCGATTTATAATATATGATGTTCCAATAACAAGAGCTATTCCCGCCAGGAGTTGGTTTGCTGTTCCGAACATAGGCCAGATTGTTGCAACTGATCCTGTATATATAAAATAGCCCCAGGCAAATACAATAAGTGCGCTAGCGGTAAGGTTTCCGGGAAGCCAGTTTGGCTGTGCAAAAGGTTTATATATTTTACCAAAAGTTTCCTGCAGAATAAATCTTCCGATTCTGGTTCCTGCATCTATAATTGTTAAAATAAAAACTGCTTCAAACATAATAGCGAAGTGATACCAATATGACATCAGGTTTTTCAACCCCGGAATAGCTGAGAAGATCTGAGCCATTCCTACAGCGAGGGAAACCGCACCTCCTGTTCTACCAGCTATCTTCTCACCAACCTGAGCTGAAAGGTTCGGTAGATCGGAAGTATTAAACCCCATTGCGTGAAGCTGAGGAAGAATGGCCTGAAATTTATCTACCGGTACATTTATCTGAAAATAATCCAGCGGAAAAAGACTTGACGCTGCAATTAGAGCAAGTATGCTGACAAGACCTTCTATCAGCATGCCACCGGCCGCAATAGGTTTAATATGCCCTTCATTCATAAGCATTTTAGGGGTAGTTCCGGAACTAACTAGTGAATGAAAACCGGAAATTGCTCCGCAGGCGATGGTTATAAAAAGATAAGGGAACAGGGTTCCGGGAATAACCGGCCCGCCACCGTGAATATAATTAGTAAAAGCCGGCATCTTAAGTGTTGGTGCAACAATTATAATTCCGACAGCAAGCAGAGCGATTACACCGATCTTCATAATAGAACTTAGATAATCCCTTGGTGAAAGAAGAAGCCAGACTGGAAGAACAGAGGCAAGAAACCCATAACCGCAAAGCATTAATGTTAATGTTTTGTGGTCATAAGTAAACCAGGAAGCAATAGGTGAACCGGGAATGTATCTCCCCAGTATAACGCATCCTGTAAGAACTATAATTCCAAAAGTTGTAGCTTCTGCAGTTTTCCCCTTTCTGATTTTAAACATCCAGAGACCCATAATAATTGCTATAGGCATTGTGGCAAATATTGTGAATGTTCCCCAGGAACTTTCAGAAAGAGCATTGATCACCACGAGTCCCAAACCGGCAAGTGAAATGACAATAATAATGAGGACTGCTATATTTGTTGTAATACTGCTTACTTTTCCTATTTCCGCCTTGGCAATTTCGACAATGGATTTGCCATCGTGTCTTACTGAAGCGACAAGAATAATCATATCATGAACACCACCAGCCATTACTGCCCCGACAAGCATCCAAACAAAACCGGGGAAATATCCAAATTGTGTGGCAAGAACAGGCCCTACCAGAGGGCCTGCACCAGCAATAGCCGCAAAGTGATGTCCGAAGAGGACCCATTTATTCATTGGATAAAAATTCTGACCGTCGTAGAAGCGATTGGAGGGTGTAATTCTTTTATCATTAATTACTGCAACTTTTGCTGCAATGAAACTATAATAAAACCTGTATGCCAGTGCGAAGAAAAGGATGGCAATTATTATTAAAGGCATTGCGTTCATAACTCACTACCGTGTTATATTTATTATATTTAAAAATATACTAAATGTACTGAAGTTACTTATAAATAGAAACTTCATTCATTTTATTCATCCGGACTGAATTTAAGTCCGCTGATATATTTAATATATGAAAATGAATGCCCCGGAATGTTAGGATGGTCACGGAAAAGATTCGGGGTATTTAATACCCCGAATTTAATTAGAAATGTTAAAATGCAAATTCTTCTTTGACTTCTTTGAATGCTTTTACCGCGAAGTCGAGGTCTTCTTTTGTATGTGCGGCTGATATCTGAACTCTGATACGTGCCGTCCCTTTGGGAACAACAGGATAAAAGAATCCAATGACATATACGCCTTTTTCAAGCATGCGGGTAGCAACTTTTTGAGCAAGTACTGCATCGCCAAGCATGATCGGTACGATCGGATGTACGCCATCTTTTATATTAAGTCCTGCTTTTTTAATGTTATCGCGGAAATATTTTGTGTTCTCCTCAAGTTTGTCGCGCAGATGTGTGGTTGAACTAAGCATTTCGATAACTTTAATTGATGCAGCTACAATTCCGGGAGCAACTGTATTGGAAAAAAGGTATGGGCGGGAACGTTGTCTAAGGAGATCAATAATTTCTTTTCTTCCGCTTGTATAACCACCGCTTGCACCTCCAAGAGCCTTGCCTAATGTACCGGTTATAATGTCTACACGACCCATTACACCATTATGTTCAGGTGTGCCCTTGCCGTGCTTACCCATGAAACCAACTGCATGTGAATCATCTACCATTACCATAGCATGATATTTATCTGCGAGATCACAAATGCCTTTTAGGTCGGCAATGAATCCGTCCATAGAAAATACACCATCAGTAGCAATGAGTTTTATTTTAGCAGCAGAAGCTTCCTGAAGTTTAGCCTCGAGGTCGCTCATATCATTATTTTTATAGCGGAAGCGCTGAGCTTTACACAACCTGATTCCGTCGATAATGCTTGCATGATTAAGTTCATCGCTGATGATTGCATCTTCTTCGGAGAGAATGGTTTCGAACAGGCCGCCGTTTGCATCAAAGCAGGATGTATAAAGGATGGTATCTTCTGTACCAAGGAATTCAGATATTTTTGATTCAAGCTCTTTATGTATCTGCTGAGTACCGCATATAAACCGAACCGAAGAAAGACCGTATCCCCAATTATTGAAGCTGGCGCGGGCTGCTTCAATAATTTCCTCATTATCTGCGAGTCCAAGATAATTATTAGCACACATGTTAAGGACTTCTTTACCGGCTGCTTTAATATGTGCACTTTGAGGGCTTGTAATAACTCTTTCGCTTTTGAAGAGACCTTCTTCTTTAATAGATTCTAAAATTTTCTGATAGTGATTTTTAATTTCGTGATTCATGATTTATTCCTTTTCCCAATCGAGAATTATTTTGCCTGAATTACCTGAAGCCATAAGATCGAAACCTTCTTTAAAATCTTTGTAAGAGAAATGATGAGTAATCACGGGAGAAACGTCGAGACCTGACTGAGTCATAGCCTGCATTTTATACCAGGTTTCAAACATTTCCCTTCCATAAATACCTTTTAAATGGAGACCGCTGAATATAATTTTATCCCAATCCACACCTGCCATAGTAGGAAGAAGCCCCAGCAGTGCAATTTTTCCGCCATGGAACATAACGCTTATCATACTATTAAGGGCAGTAGGATTTCCTGACATTTCGAGGCCTACATCAAATCCTTCCTTCATGTCGAGTTCTTTCATTACATCTTCAATTCTTTCTTTAGATACATCGACAGCTCTTGTGACTCCCATTTTTTTTGCAAGGTTCAGACGGTAAGGATTAACATCAGTAATAACAACATTTCTTGCGCCGGCGTGTGAAGCAATTGCAGCCGCCATTGAACCTATTGGTCCGGCACCTGTAATCAGGACATCTTCTCCTAGTAAATCATATGAAAGTGCTGTATGTGTAGCATTCCCAAAAGGATCGAAGATGGCCTGAATATCAAGAGAGATACCAGGGGCGCTATGCCATACATTTGTAACCGGGATACAAAGATATTCGGCAAAACAGCCGGGTCTGTTGACACCGACACCCAGTGTATTCGGACAAAGGTGGCGTCTGCCAGCTCTGCAGTTTCTGCAATGTCCGCAAACGAGATGACCTTCACCGCTTACGATTTCACCAATCCTTACATCCTGTACATTGCTTCCAAATCCAACAACTTCTCCAACATATTCATGACCGATAGTCATTGGAACAGGAATGGTTTTTTTTGCCCAATCATCCCATTTATAGATATGAATATCCGTACCACAAATGGCTGTTTTTTTAATTTTTATTAGTACATCATTGATACCGGGGATGGGGACAGATGTTTCGCCAAGCCAGAGACCTGGTTCAGCATATTGTTTAATAAGTGATTTCATTTGGGTCATAAAAATTCCTATAATTCTGAATATCAATGATTCAAAATTAGAGATATAGGGAACAAGTGTAAAGCGGAATTTAAATGGAAATGGTTACTGAGAGTTAAAACAACATCTACTTCAAAGGATAATCATCTGAATTTATACCCAAATCTTCCAGGAAAATAACTTTTGATTCTTCTTTGGGTTTAAAATCCCTCATTAATTTCCAAAGGATAAACTGCTTAAATATATCCGACACAAATGAATGAAATCTTGTATCGCAATCCTGCTGATCGAATTCATATTTAAGAAATCTTTCTTCTGAAAAATGGATACTTCGGATAATGGTTAGAACAAAATCCTTGGTTTCTTTAGTCCTGGCTATAAAAATATCGCTTTGGGAATTATCGGAGATATTAAAAAGATATTTTTGCTTGGCAATAAATGCTTCCCAGGAAAGTTTTTCAAAAGCGTCCAATCTTTTAGTTAATATTAACCTGTAGACGAATCTGACTTTACCTTCATAAATTTCGGTAAATGTTCTCTTAGTAATGGTAAGGGGATGCTGTGGTTCGGGTTCGGGAATTTCATCTGACACCGGTGAATCAGGTTCCGGAGTATTACCCCCCAAAAACAATTGACGCTCGGAAATTATTTTAGTTGAGATTTGATCAGCTTCAGCGGCAACTTTATTTGCACTTTCTTCGTGTTCAGAAACGTTATTATTAATAAACAGCTCTGGTTCTGCAGACTTGCCTGCCATCAGATACTCCTGGGAGAGTTAAAAGGAATAAAATAGTTGCTATAAATTATAGAATTTATAATTATGAGTCAACAAATGATCTTTTTTCAATTCGATATGGGGTTATCAAATATTAATATTGGTAATAGTGGTAAATAATTGAAGTGCCTGCGTGAAGAAATTTATGCGGTACGATGAGATAAAAAAAACTTCGAGGTTTTAATAAACCTCGAAGTTAAAAAGAATTATCTTACTTGCTCATGTCAGGGTAGTCTGGATGAGAAGGAAGATGAGGAGGATTGTTTTTCAAGTCAATCAAGATTTGTTCGATTGCTTTGTCTAGCTGCTGATCTGTTCCTTCGAATTCCAGAGCAGGGTCATTATCAATAACGATATCCGGGTCAACGCCGTGTCCTTCGATTATCCAGTTTTTACCTTCAAGATCGTACCTCGAGAATTCGGGTCTGTTAAGGAACCCGCCATCGACCAATGGTAGTGATCCTCTTATTCCGGTTACGCCGCCCCAGGTTCTTTTGCCGATTATTTTTCCTATGTGGTAGGTTTTAAACCTGTATGGGAATAGATCACCGTCTGAGGCAGAGAATTCGTCAATAAGTAAAACTTTAGGACCAACCTGCATGCCTCCCGGATCAAATCCAGGAGCACCATTTCTTGCTATATCAATCATAACTGGTTCACGTTTAAGACGTTCAGTAATGATGGGTGAAACATTTCCGCCGCCGTTACCACGGTCATCAATAATAAGCGCTTCTTTCTTCTCCTGTGGATAGAAATATTTCATAAATTCATTCAGACCGGGCACACCCATATCGGGAATATGTATATATCCAACGCGTCCGTTAGTGGCTTTGTCCACTTTAGCAATGTTGTCCTCAACCCAGTTGTAATAATAAAGTTGGGCTTCGTCATCTGTCGGAATTACAACAGTTTCGCGGCTGCCAGACTCTTTGGGTAATGAATTCACTTTTAGGGTAACCTGTTTACCGGCTTTGTTAACGAGGGATTCATAAATATCAACCATCTGATTTACGGGTTTATTATCAACGGCTATTATATAATCGCCTTCATTAACGCTAACTCCGATTTCAGTAAGAGGAGAACGGGTTTCCTTATCCCAATTCTGACCTTTCAATATTTTAGTTATTCTATAGTATTTCGTCTGCGGGTCGCGCTCAAGCTTAGCACCTAGTAAGCCAAGTTTAATTCTTTCAGCTTTTGGATAATCGCCGCCTCCGACATAGGAATGCCCGATGTTAAGTTCACTTATCATTTCGCCTATTATATAAGTTAGATCGGCACGATGATTTACGAACTTAACAAGTGGACCATATTTTGCCTTCATGGAAGCCCAGTCAACGCCATGCATATTGGGAGCGAAGAAAAAGTCACGCATCTGACGCCATGATTCATTGAATATCTGCTGCCATTCTGCATAACGGTCGAGCGTCATTTTCATATCGGAAAGATTCAGTCTTTCTTTTAACTCGGGTTTCTGCTGGGGAAGGTCGATAATATAGAAAGCATTGCTAAATGAGATAAGCATTTTCTTCTGATCGGCGGAAATTTCAAAACCATTAGTCTCGCCAAGTTCAGTTTCTTTCTTTTTATCAAAGTCGAACATAGCCAACTGACCTTTTTCGTCTTTACTACCCTGTTTATGATAATAAAGTTTATTACCCGCAGCTTCCAAACCGCTGTAGCCGGATCCTTCAGGAGTAACTTCAGCAATCCGGGACTGGATTCCTTCGGGATCAACTTTAACGTTAACGGTTTCTGATTTTTCATTATCATTCTTTTTCCCAGACTCTTTCTTCTGATCATCTCCTTTTATTTTTACTTCATCTGACTGGGGTTCGAAGGGAGATTTAGTATCTTTTGAGAGAGTAATAAGATAGATTTTATCCATGTCTTCATATATCTGGTTAAATTCAGTCCATCCGAATTTAGGGGCAAAGTTTCTTTCGGATACGATGAAAAGATATTTACCATTGGTACTGAAGACAGGATTTCCGGAAGCAAACCATCCATCTGTTACTGGAATCGTTTTCCCTGATTCTAGTGAATAAAGATAAACCACCTGCATAGACTTTTCTTCCGGTTTAGCATAGGCAATCCATTTGCTGTCAGGTGACCATGAATATTCGGTAATTTCCCAGGCGGATGCTTCAGCAACCTTGGTGACTTTTTTTGAGTCAATATCAACAAAGTGGAGCTGCTGCTGTCTGTCGCTCCATAGTAATTTTTTGCTGTCGGGCGACCAGTAGATCTGATATTTATAGACATTGCCATTTGTCGTAATACGGATAGGTTCACCATTACCATCCTGAGGCATTATATAGATTTCATCTTCGCCGGAGAGATCGGAAATATATCCTATCCATTTTCCATCGGGTGACCATTTTGAATCTCTTTCATGAACACCGGATGTATTTGTGAGATTACGGGTATTACCATTTTTCACGGGTACGGTGAATATTTCACCTCGCGCACCGAACAATGCCCGGCTGCCGTCGGGAGATATTTCGAAATTGGTGACATTTTTACTTACATCAATAAGTTTAGTGCGGGCTAATGAAAAATCTTCATTCAGGTAAATGGAAATTTTATCAGCCTTTTCAGATACAAGATCAAATTTATACAGGTATCCGCCATTTTCGAAAATTATTGCATTATCTCCAAGTGAGGGAAATTTAATATCAAATTCCTTGAAATCAGTAAGCTTTTTTGTTTCCTTCGTATCTATATTATATGAGAAGAGGTTCAGGTGGTAATCCCTGTCGGATGTAAAATAGATTTTATTTCCTGCCCACATAGGGAAATTATCCTGAGCTGGGTTGTTGGTAATGTTTTCGATTTTCTTTGTGTCAAAATCATAGATCCAGATATCATCGGCCTGACCTCCACGGTAATGTTTCCAGGTTCTGAATTCCCTGAACACACGGTTATAAGCAAGTTTTTTAAGGTCGGGGGAAAAAGAACAGAATCCGCCGCGAGGCAGCGGGAGTTGAGTTGAAGGTCCGCCGTTTATAGATACTTCAAAAAGCTGTCCCTTAAAGTCATTAAATTCTATCATGCGTGATCTATATATAATAGTATCATTTCCTTTCCAGCACATTACAATATTATTAGGTCCCATTCTATCTGAGACATCATCACGGTTTAGGGTGGCAGTATAAGTAAGCCGTTTGGGTATTCCACCTTCAGCTGGGATAAGGTAAACTTCGGTGTTGCCGTCGTATTGTCCCGTAAAGGCAATATACTTTCCATCAGGAGAAAATTTAGGAAAGCATTCATAACCGACATCGCTGGTAATTTTACGGGCAGTTCCGCCTGAAGCAGTAACAGAATAAAGATCGCCGGCATAAGTAAAAACAACCTGGTTGCCATGGATAGTTGGAAACCGGAGAAGCCGTGCTTCCTCCTGTGCAGAAGCAATCTTAATTACAAATAAGAAAAGGAGAGACAGAAAATATTTATTCATACAGACCTCTATTAATTTTTGTTTTGGAACGGGCTCTAAAACTTCTATAACAGGACATGATTTGGACTAGAAGGTCAAAGACCTTCACTATGTTATACAATTAAAAGGCATAATTAAAACATAAAGTTTAAGAAGTCAATATAATTATGATAAATGGAGAAATAATAAGTTAAAAGTATTGTGGATACTTATTTATAACATAATTACTTACAAGTTCAGCTGCTTCCTTATACGGGATCAAGTGTGTGTTTATTATAAGATGATATAAATAATTATCATCTATTTCTTTCCCATAATTGTGGTGAAGATAATGTCTTCTCATCGCATCATCTTTTTTTATACGTTCCTGAGCCGCACGTTCAGTCAGTTCAAATTTTTCCTCAATATGTTTTATGCGGTCAGGCAAAGGAGCAATAAACCTGCAATGTACAACATTCGGCATATGAGAAGTAACAACATGAGCGCCACGACCAACTAAAATTACATTTCCCAACGATGCAAGTTGCATTATGGTTTGAGTGGTTTTATGAATCAGTACCCATTCAGGCGGATGCAGTCCAAGTAATTCACTAACCGCGTTGTTGATAGCAGTGAATTTATCTTCTTCGAGATATTTTTTGATTTGTCCTGGAAGATTATGGTCTTCAATCACTTTTTCAATCAGATTTTTATCAAACACAGTCCAATGGATGAAATCAAATTTGCTTTTTTTCTGAAGAATTTCGCAGATTAGATCTGCAATCGTATCAGAGCCGGCTCCTGTTTCTCTTGATATAGTAATAGCGGGTCCCTGAATAAATTTTCTTTCAGATGCATAAATATTCTTATGCGACTCTATATATTTTTTAGCTTTTTCATACGGTCCGGTAATCATTGCATTTCCTCAAATAGGTAAATAATAGATATTCAACATTATTTTTCTCACTTTAAATAAAGCAAGTAATAAAGATAAATGAAGTATTCTTCCTCATTCACCATAAAATGTATTTAATTTCTTTTTTGTAAATTATTTGTCATGTTTTTTAACATTTTCCAATAAATATAATTCGGAGGAATAGCATGGAGTTCCGGAAAGAAACAGACAGTATGGGTGAGATTTCGGTCCCAACCGACAAATATTACGGCGCACAAACTGCCCGATCATTAATGAATTTTAAGATTGGCGGAGAGAGGTTCCCAAGAGAATTAATTAAAGCTTTAGGTATTCTGAAAAAAGCCGCGGCCATGACAAATAAAGAATTAGGTCTCCTCCCGGTAGATAAAGCTGACTTGATTATTATGGCATCAGAAGAGGTTATTGATGGAAAACTTGATGAACATTTTCCCCTGGTAGTTTGGCAGACTGGCAGTGGAACGCAGACAAATATGAATGCAAATGAAGTTATTTCAAACCGTGCAATTGAAATGACTGGCGGAACAATGGGAAGCAAAAAACCAATACATCCGAATGATGATGTAAACAAAGCACAGTCTTCCAATGATACTTTCCCGACTGCAATGCATATTGCAGCAGTTGAAGAAATCCACAGACGATTAGTGCCCATGGTAACTAAACTAAGGGATGCACTTGCAAAGAAATCTGAAGAGTTTAAGGATATTATAAAGATTGGAAGAACCCATTTGATGGATGCAACTCCATTGACACTGGGACAGGAGTTTTCCGGTTACACACAGCAGCTTACAAACGGTCTTGAGAGGATTAATGGCTGCATGTCAAGAATGTATGAACTAGCTCTTGGCGGAACAGCAGTTGGAACAGGATTGAATACGCATCCTGATTTTGCAGTAAAATCTGCCGCTGCTATAGCGAAAATTACCGGTCTTCCTTTCATAACAGCAAGAAATAAATTTGAAGCTTTAGCCACGCATGACGCACTTGTAGAGTTAAGCGGTGTTTTGAAAACATTAGCTGCGTCATTGATGAAAATTGCAAATGATATCAGATGGTTAGGATCTGGTCCGCGTTCTGGAATCGGAGAATTGAGTCTTCCCGAAAATGAGCCGGGAAGTTCAATTATGCCGGGTAAAGTTAACCCGACACAATCCGAGGCAATGACAATGGTCTGCGCCCAGGTGTTCGGAAATGATGTCGCTGTTAATTTTGGCGGAGCAATGGGAAACTTTGAATTAAATGTATTCAAGCCTGTAATTATTTTTAATGTACTTCAATCTATCAGGTTAATAGCCGACGCATGTGAAAGCTTTACAGATAATTGTGTTGTCGGTATTGAAGCAAATAAATCAAATATTAAGAAACATCTTGAAAATTCTTTAATGCTTGTGACTGCGCTGAATCCTCATATAGGTTATGATAATGCGGCAAAGGTTGCGAAGAAAGCTCATAAGGAAAATAAAACTCTTAAGGAGGCAGTAATAGAACTTGGACTGTTGACCGCAGAGAAGTTTGACGAGGTAGTTCGCCCCGAAAAGATGATAGGACCGAAATAATAATTTCTGTGAATTTCTTCAGTTACTAATAGAAACACCGGCCTTAAATTATTTGCATAAATAATTTGAGACCGGTTAAATTATAAAATATACAGATTACAATTTTAGGAATGAATGGATAACTGGAACGGTATTATTTCTCTGTTAATTGCATGCATTGAATTGGTTATTATTATTAATTTGTTTGTGTTTGCAACAAAAAACAGATTTAACCGTATTGTTATCACTTTGCTTATCATTCTTATGATTTATCAGGCGATTGAATTTATATTATGTCAGTGGGGTTATTCGTCTTCGCTGCTAACGTATCTTGCTTTCGCTGATATTTCGTTTCTCCCTGCATTGGATTTATATTTTATTTATAATTTCTTTATAAAAGAAAACAAAAACTTAAAAATTATATTTGCGGTTCCTTTGATGTTTATTACTTATTATGCCTTTATAATAAACCGTTTTGTAATGACAAGTTGTACGGTGTTTTTTGCAGTCTTCAATTATCCCCACGGTACCCTTTACGGTGTGTATTATTATTTGCCTGTAGTAATATCGGTTTATTATTTAATTTTCTACTTGCAGAAAGGGATTTTACAGAAAAAAGTCGTTTATGCTGGATTATTTTTAGCCGGGCATGCGATAATGATAATTCCGGTTCTGTTTGCATTTCTGTTGTCTGCCCTAAGAATGCATGCTATGCTTAATGCTATAGAAAGTATAATGTGCAAATTTGCATTTGGCTATGTTTTATGCCTCACTTTTTTTGCTTTGAATTATAAGGAAAATACAGATGGGTGAAACTATTCTGAATATTTATCTAATAATTGAAAAGGGATATGTAACTGGGTTCAGAGCAAATGCATATGACGTTGAGGGAGATGATGAAGATAAGATCAAATATTTAAAAGAAAGAGCTAAAGAGGATTTTACTAAAGCATATAAATTCGATGCGCCTTCAGACCGGGCGGGCAAATTCATGAAATATTCAAGGTTTGCTAAACTAGAGGAAAAGGGGAAACATCCTGATCTATATGAAGAAATCTTTGAAGAGTTCAAAACGCCCGATAGACCGCTGATCTGCGTTACACCAGTGGTAGACGGCAGGATAATTACTAATGAGTAAGACGGGGATTACCTATTATATTTGATTAATATCTGACTAATTATGAAAAATTTTTTGGTTATAATAATTATTGTACTTATTTGCATGAATAAAACTTATACTACTCCTTTATTTAACAAACATACTGCCGATACTACTAACGAATATTCCGATAAACAACTCGGATCATTCGTGAAGGATGGCCAGACTTATTTCCGTTTATTCGCACCTGATGCTGTCACTGTTAATCTCGTAACTTTTTCATCCCTGGATGACAAGACCGGCCTGGAGACAATGATGTCGCCGGATGAAAATGGGGTTTGGGAAACAAAATTAGAGGGAGAAAAATATGGACTTTATTATGGATACAGTGTAAAACAGAGGAAACATAAAAATTTGGGTGAGTTCTGTATTGATCCTTACTCAAAAGCAGTGGCAACATTCAACACTTATATGAATCCGGGGAGATCGATTGTCATTAAAGAAGGGAATTATAACTGGGATGGGGATGAATGGATTCAACGCGACTGGAGGGATCTAATTATATATGAAATGCATGTCAGGGATATGACTGCTCACCATTCCTCGGGCTCAGAAAATCCGGGGACCTATCTTGGCCTAATAGAAAAGACAAGGAAGGGTGGAATCGATTATATAAAAAATCTGGGTGTTAATGCTGTTGAACTTCTTCCATCGCAGGAATTTGCAAATATTGAACTTCCATATCGCGATTCTTCCTATGGGGCATATAACTCATGGAATCCATACGAAAGAAATCATTGGGGCTATATGACTTCTTCGTTTTTTGCACCGGAATCTTATTACAGCGAAAACACAAAAGAATTTGAGTGGAATAAGTGGTACGGTAGTTCAGGAAAACAAGTCACTGATTTTAAAGACATGGTAAAGGCATTTCACAAGGAAGGAATTGCTGTAATTATGGATGTGGTTTATAACCATATTTCACAGTATGAATCTGGAAACCTTAAAGAGATAGACAAAAAATATTATTTCAGATTTGATGATAAAGGAAATTTCAAATCGGAAAGTGGTTGCGGAAACGATGTTAAAACCGAAAACCCAATGGTTAGAAGGATGATTATTGAAAGCATTCTATATTGGATGACAGAATATCACGTTGACGGATTCCGGTTTGATCTCGGCAAAATGATAGATTGGGAAACAACTGAAGAGATAATCAGAGAGGCAAAAAAAATAAACCCTTATGTGGTAATTGTGTGCGAACCGTGGGGCGGCGGATATGACCCGGAAGGTTTTTCTTTAAGAGGTTGGGGAAGCTGGAATGACCAGATAAGAAATGGCATTAAAGGTGAAAACCCTGTAAACGGTACAGGATGGATATTCGGACATTGGTATGGTGATAATAATGTTGACAGAATTAAAAGTTATGTGAATGGTACGTTGGTGCGTGACCTGAAAGGTTTATTCCAGAAAAAAGAACATTCCGTAAATTATCTTGAATCGCATGATGGATATACGTTCGGAGATTTTGTGAGAATCGGTACAAAAGAAGTGGGTCCTGATGAAATTATTAAAGACATTGACTATAATGCTAAGCTTTCAGCAAATCAGCTCGCTATAAACAAACTCGGTGCATTATTCCTTCTTACATCACAAGGAATTACAATGATAAGCGAGGGACAGGAATTTGCAAGAAGCAAGGTTATAACTAAAACTAGTGCCAACGACAGAAATGTTGGTAAGCTTGACCATAACAGCTATGAAAAGGACAATGAAACAAATTACATTAATTATCATCAGGCTGATCTGAATAAAGAACTTATCGATTATTATTCTGGATTGATTGCCTTAAGAAAATCATTTCCTGCCTTTCGAAGAGCAGATTATGAGGATGTAAATTTCTTCAGGATATATGATAACGATTTCGCATTAGGGTATAATGTGAAATTTGAAAAAGACGAATTTGTCGTCTTGTTTAATGCTAACCAGAATACTGATGAAGAATTTATTTTACCCGAAGGGAAGTGGGATGTTTTAGTTAATCCTTACAAGGCAGGCCTTGATAAGATTGAAGAAGTTTCAGGAAAAATTATTGTGAAACCAATATCTGGTTTTGTATTAAAGAGATCAAACTAGGAGACTATCCTGAAGATATTATTTATTGGTGGGACTGGTGTTATAAGTAGTGCATGCTCTGCGTTATGCAGCGAAAGAGGATACGACCTTTATCTGCTTAATCGTGGAAACTCGATTCTACCAAAGAATGTAAATCATAAATTATTTAAAGCGGATATTTGGGATTTCGATAAGGTAAAATCCTTGATTTCACAACACACATTTGATGTTGTTGTTGAGTGGCTTAGTTATTCCCCTGATAGGGTTCAACTTGATTATGAATTGTTTAAAGGGAAAACAAATCAATATATTTTGATCAGTTCTGCCTCTGTATATCAAAAACCGGAGATATGGACCCCAATAACTGAAAAAACCCCAGCTTATAATCCTTATTGGACATATTCACAATCGAAAATAAAGTGTGAAGAAACTGCAATGAAATATTACAGGAATGATGGTTTTCCTGTTACAATTGTACGCCCTTCCCATACTTATGATAAAACAAAAATTCCCTTATACGGTGGATATAATGCAATAGACCGTTTAATACATAATCAAAAAATTATTGTTCATGGTGACGGAACTTCACTTTGGACTCTGACACATCATAAAGATTTTGCCAGTGGATTCCTCGGATTATTTGGGAAGAAAGAAACAAAGGGAGAATTTTATCATATTACATCTGATGAAGTACTTACATGGAATCAGATATGCAGAACAATTGGTATTGCACTAAATGTTGAGCCAAATATTATTCATATCCCTGGTGACTTTATTAAACATTTCGATAGTGAGTGGGGAGATGGATTGTTGGGAGATAAAAGTCATTGCATGGTTTTCGATAACAGTAAAATAAAAAAACTGGTCCCGGAATTCAAAGCAGAAATTCCATTTAGTCAGGGAGCTAAAGAAATTATTGAGTGGTACCTTTCGGACAAATCGAGACAATATGTAGATAACCTCATTAATTGGAAATACAATGAAATAATCGGCTGGTATGAAAAAGGACTGAGGTAAAAGCACAGTGAGCAGGTAAAGCACCCGCCCCCGGCAATAATTATTTTGTTTTATATCCTACAACTGTTATGCTGAAAATACCCAGATTGCTGCTCCTGAATTCACGAATTTTTTCATCAGAAAGGTATTGTTCGAGAACCTGATCTGGAAGGTCAATAGTTTTTGTTTTTAATATATCGACATTAACAAAACCTGCCGCTTTGATTAGTCTTATATAATCCTCTAATTGGATCGCCCCCGCTACACAGCCCGCATACATTTCTGCGGATTTTTTTAATTCAACAGGTAGATCTCCTTTAATAACTATATCTGAAACACAGAAGTGTCCACCCTTTTTTATAATCCTATGCATTTCGCCGAATGCCTTAGTTTTATCGGGCACAAGATTAAGAACACAATTACTTACAACAACATCAGCCGTATTATTGTTCAGAGGCACCGCTTCAATTTCACCAAGTTTGAATTCAACATTAATGAAACCAAGTTTTAATTTGTTTCTTTCCGCCTTGGCTATCATTTCAGGGGTGAAATCAATTCCAATTGCTTTTCCGCTATCACCAATTATTGCGCGTGCAACAAATATATCGTTGCCAGCCCCTGAGCCAAGATCAACAACAGTATCTCCTTCTTTGATTCCCGCATATTCTGTCGGCATACCACAGCCAAGTTTGAGATCAGCTTCAGGAACGTAACCCTTTTGATCATTATACTCTTCCTGCATAACAGTATAACCAACAATTTTTGCACTCTCACCGCATCCGCAGCCACAACTGCTATTTTTAACCGCTATCTCCGCATATTTTTCTTTAACGCTCTCTTTAATTTCCTTTTCAGTATTCATATTAACTCCATTAATTTGTATTTACTTTAATTCTAGTGGTTCCGCTATAAATTAATTTAATTCGTTAGTTGCCGAAATGACAAACAAAGAATTAGCAGCAAATAATTTTTCTATCAAGTGAAAATATTATCTTCTTATCAGAAATAACCACACTATCATCGCCTATCCAGAAATCAATAGTCGATAGAATTGCGCTTATCCTTGGATCTGAAGGCCTGGGATTTATTGAATAATTTACCCATTTACCCGATTTTTCTTCTACAATAAAGCCCTCATCTTTCAGAATGCTTAAATGCTGCGATACCGTCGAGTTTGCAAGCTGAAGTAATTCACGGATTTCACATACGCATAGAACTTTCGTCTGTAATGCCTTAAGTATCCTTAACCTGTTGGGATCAGAAAGAGCTTTGAATATTTTGGTTTTTTCTTCTAACATATTTCATTTCGTTTACTAACGAAATATAGAGACTGCATAAATTAAAGTCAAATTAATTTATCCTTACAAATAAATGATGTGACTGGAGGTTATATTTCTATAATGAGCGGTAATTTCAAAGGTTTTAATAATACATCATTTCATACCTAAGTGAAATGAAATTGATATTTTTAAGGATCATCTTTATAAATAAAGCCATAGATCTGTCTATGGCCTTTTACAAATCAATATATTCGGTCAATCTTGAATAAACAGGTGATTCGATAGAATTTTATCTTTTCCGTAAACATCAGATCTGAAATTCACTATCCCGTTGTCATCAACCCAGGCTGTATAATAATCTACAAATACAGGGATGTTCTGCTCAAGTTTAACTTCTGTGGTTTTTCCGTAACTGGATCCACGTCTCAGCTCGTTCCGGATCTGTTTAAATTCAGCTATTTTGGTATTGTCTGCAACTGCAAACCCGGTTTCTATCTTTATATAATCAATATTCCATTTTGAATGTCCTTTCAGCAAATATTCGGCAAGTTGAAATGGTTTTTCAACACGCATACATCCGTGACTAACAGCCCTTACGGAATTTGAAAATGGCCCTCTTGTCGGTGTATCATGCAAATAGATGCCAAATTTATTCTTGAACATAAATTTTATCTTACCCAATGCATTCCCGGCGCCGGGGTCTTGCACAAAAGAATATGGAATTTTATTTGGTGAAAACTTTTTCAAATTTACGGTCGCAACATTTACTTCTTTCCCGTTTTTAAATACTTTGAAATTTTTCTTCATTAAATACGCTGAGTCCTTAACTACTTCGCGGTATATTTCTTCCTTAATGATACTAGGCGGGACAGTCCATGTTGGATTTAGAACCAAATGAGTAACTTGACCACAGATCTGCGGTGTTTCCCAATCATCCGGTCTGCTGCGCCAATTATGATTCTTCAGATATACTTTCATCCTTTCTTCAAAATTCGCTGGTTTTTTCCTTCCTGTACAAACCTTAATATTGAATTTCTCCTGACCGTTCTCAATTAAATGGAGATAAAAATCAGGTATGTTCACCAAAATGTAACGGGAAGAATCCGGATAGGTTGACCATCTGAGTCTTTCCATGCTTAATTTTATTTTCTCAATATACTCTGCCGGTGTGGTGTTCAACTTTTCAATTGTAGGTTTTCCTATTGTGCCGTCGTCAATAAGACCATTACATCTCTGGAATAGTTTTACTGGTGCTACAAGTGCTGTATCGAATTTATCAGTTACAATTGTTCCTTTATTAAGATATCCGAGTGCCTCCAATCTTTCCGCTATTTTTGTGAATACTGGAGATTTATCACCTGTTTTATATTTTCTCTCTGTCGATGGTATCCGTTCCCATTCAAGTTTGTTTAATTCATTGAACCTTACCAATGCAGCTTGTAATTTCTTATATTGGGGGCTCTTAGGAGCTGATTCTTTTAAATAATCCAGTGCATTCTCTATATATAATGGCTTTAAAATTTCCCGTTTCGACGAATCAGGCACAGGCAGAAAGTAACTGTCGGTAAAAATTTTCCCTGGATCTACAGCGCCAAAACGCAAATGTGCCGCATATTTTATCATGGCATCAGAAATAAGGAGCTCCGTGTTAGCCAAGTGTTTATAACCAGATTCACCGCCTGAAAGTGACTTTCTATATTCATCTTTGATAAGCTCAAAGTTGTACAATGCAGGCTGCAGTCCATGTTCTTCAGCTTTTGAGAATATCACAAGAACTGAATCCATAAATGAAGTGTCTTCAAAATTTTTGATGAACACAGGCTTATATTCACGGGTTGAATAGAAATATTTCAGAGTATCAAAATTTTCAACTGCGGATGGTTTAATTATATATGAAGTGTCTTCCCTGATGAACCTTCCCTGCAATGATTGCCGGTATTCAGATGATGAAAATATCGGTTTTGTTCCCGCACCGTAGGAATTGTTGCTCTCCTGCCGGCAGGAAACATTAATTAGTTGTGCGATTGTAAAGATGAGTAAGTAAATTTTTTGAGGCATATGTGTTTATAGTTTATATCAGCAGTAAAATTAGCAAAAAATAATCATAGATAAACTCCAGTTCGTAATTTATTTTATTCTTATAAAGAAGTCTCGCATAACCTTAATATATCTTCAACACTTGAAAAGAAAAAATGTGGCGTTCCAGGATCATTCGAAACCAATATTCATTCCAGTTCTTTTTTGAAATAATTTATCCTATATTTAAGTAGAATTAATTGAATTATTAAATGCCCCGTCTAAAACTATTAAATAGCTTTCTGGGATTCTCCGTATTCTTCATACTATTTACCGCTGATACTCTTCCCCAGATCAGGCAAAATCATTTTGAATGTCTAACATTTGAACAGGGTCTTCCCTCTAATTCCATCAACTGTGTCTATCAGGATAAAAAGGGATTTATTTGGCTTGGCACAAACAACGGACTTGTAAGATATGATGGTTACGATTACAAAGTCTACCGACATGATTCTAAAAACATTAATTCGATTTCCAGTAATGCAGTAGTTTCCATGCTTGAAGATTCAACAGGAAATTTCTGGGTAGGTACATTAAGGGGAGGGTTAAACAAATTTGACCGCTATTCTAATAAATTTACTACTTTAAGAAATATTCCCGGAGATCCGAAATCAATTCATGATAATAATGTTGTTTCACTTTATGAAGATCAAGGAAGCCTGTGGGCGGCTACCTGGTCAGGGTTATCAAAACTGACTTTTGAGGATAATAAATTTATTAATTACTTTGTAAATGATGTTAAGGATTCAAATGCCGCATTAATTGACAATCAGATTAAACAGCTCGATAATACACATCACTCTATAACATCCATTATTAAAGACCGGGACTTTTTGTGGGCTGGAACTTACAATGGCTTAGGTGAATTGAATACAAAAAACAATTCTGTAATTTTCTATAAGTATCAGGAATCGTTTGCAATAAGATCTCTTGTAAATGAAAATGAAAATAATCTTTTGGTCGCTTCTGATGCAGGTTTATTCCGGTTTAACAAAATAACAAAACAATTTTCAAGTCTCTTAAACTTTCCTATTAATTATATATTAAAAACAAGTGATAGCAGGCTCTGGTGTGCCTCCTCCGGTGAAGGCATAATTCTTTATGATTTGCATGCGGGAAACACTACAGTTTTTAATAAAGGAATTACTAACGGAATTATTTCCAATAACTATAAACATATCTTCCAGGACCAGGCAGGAACAGTTTGGTTTACTTCTGGTAATGATGGTATAAACCTGCTTCATAAAAATTATAAGATTTTCACTGTTTATAACAGCAGCTCCCAAAACTCTGGAAGCCTTGCTTATATAAACAAAGGATTTACAGGTGCAGATAATGTTTCTTGGATACCCGCCCAGGGTGGTGGAGTTGGACTTTTAAACCGGAATAATAAATATTATTCTCAATATAATGACCATATCCTTAATAAGGAAAATGTCAATCTACTTTACATGGATAAAACTGGTGGAATCTGGGCCGGAACTAATACCGGCTTGTTTAACCAGAGACTGAATATTAAGCAGTTCGATAAAATTAATTTAAACAACTATTCAATTAAAGATAAACCAGTTACTGCAATTACTCAGGATAAAGAAGGCAATATTTGGATTGGCATTTATGACAATTTGGTTAAATATTCACCGGACAATAATGAAACCCGGGTTTTTAATATTAAGCCGGATTCAATTTCTGTTGTCTATTCTTTTAATATAAGTGGTATTATATGCGATACTAATATTCTGTGGATAACCACTTCGAGTGGACTGTTTAAATATGATTTAATTAAAAATGCTTGCTTGTTCATTAAAGAAAATGGACCTTCTCCCGTTGATAATCAGATTTGGTCAATAATCAGGGATAAAAAAGGTCTTCTTTGGATGGGTTCTTTTAACGACGGGTTGAAATGTTTTAATCCCGCTGAAAACAAATTCTCATCATATAAAACCTCAAATGGACTTCCTTCTGACAATATTTTATCTGTCCTTGAAGATGATGATGAAAATTTATGGCTCGGTACTGACAGGGGACTTGCCAGATTTAATCCATTGACTGGAAATTTTATAGTTTATACTACAGTTGATGGATTACCAGGTAATCAGTTTCTCCCGGATGCCGCATGGATTTCTCCTACGGGTGAGTTCTGGTTCGCAACTAAAAGCGGGATTGCTTCTTTCTTCCCTTCAGATATTTTGTGCAACAAATACGTGCCTCCTGTTGTCTTAACTTCCTTTAAAATATTTAATAAAGAAGTCGACCTTAATTATGAAATTAGTTATGCTCAGGAAATAGAAATCCCATATTATCAAAATGTTTTTTCGTTTACCGCATCTGCCCTTGATTATGTTGACCCTGGGAAAAATCAGTATGCTTTTAAACTTGAAGGATTTAATCAGGCATGGACTTATACCCGCTCGCTTCGGGAAATTACCTATACCAATCTGGATCCTGGCGTCTATTATCTTAGAATTATAGGATCGAATAATGACGGTATATGGAATTATTCCGGCCTCTCAATAAAAATAGTAATCCTGCCCCCATGGTACCATACTTGGTGGGCTTATATCCTTTTTATAATTATTTTAATTGCTCTTTACCTTGCTTTTAAAAAATATGAACTAAAAAAATTCAACAACCGTAATAAGCTTGAACTGAAAAAACTTGAATCAGAAAAACTTTTAGAGGCCGATAAAATAAAATCTGATTTCTTTGCAAATATTTCAAATGAATTCCGCATCCCCCTCACTATGATTATGGAACCGGCAGCCGAATTAAAAGAAAGATTGCCTGCTCCAAAGGATAAAAAAATTCTTGAATTGATCGAGCAAAATGCAAATCGACTTCTGCAGCTAATGAACAAGATGCTTGATCTTTCCAAACTTGATTCGGGAAATATGAAACTGCAGGTTTCAAAGAACGATTTTATTCCCTTCATCAGCGGAATTGTAATGACCTTTGAATCGGAAGTAAAAGCAAAGGAAATAAACCTCGTTTTTAATTCAGGTGTTGATCATCTTAATATCTTTTTTGATGCTGAAAAGGTTGAAAAAATTTTAATTAATCTTATTTCCAATGCTGTTAAATACACTAATTCTGGCGGAAATATAGTCGTCTCTACGGAAATTAAATCCAAGCGCGTTTATGTTACCGTTAAAGATGATGGTATCGGGATTTCAGCTAATAATGCAGATCGTATTTTTTCAAGATTCTATAAAATTGAAAATAACGCTGCTAATGACGCAGTGGGAACTGGCGTCAGCCTGGCTCTCACCAAAGAACTGGTTGAACTTCATAAGGGTCAAATAAGAGTCAACACAGGTCATGGCAGGGGGGCTGCATTCACTTTTTGGCTCCATCTGGATGATATGGTTTATAAACCTTTGGAGAAAGTCGACCAATCCCGCTTGACTTTTAGTTTCAGACCTGTGATTGAAGATATCAAAAGCAGCCCGGCTGCAGCTGATTATTTCGAAAAACAAATTATTCTGCTCGTTGAGGATAATCTCGACATGCGCAGATTTGTTACTTCCTTGCTTGATGAAAATTATGCCATTGTTGAAACTGTAAATGGGCCCGAGGGTTTTCAAAAAGCTAAAGAAGTTATTCCTGATATTATCATCAGTGATGTAATGATGCCTGAAATGGATGGTTATGAGTTTTGTAAATTAATTAAAACGGATAACCTTANAAGCCATATCCCGGTTATTCTCCTTACGACCAAAGCCGTTACTGAAAAAAACTCGGAAGGGATTGAGTCCGGCGCCGATGATTTTATCGCTAAACCGTTCAATAAACTAGAATTGCTTGTAAGAATAAAAAATTTGTTAACAGCTAGAAAGTTGCTTCGGGATAAAATCAGAAATGAATTATTATCTGGATTTAAATTGGCTGGCCATACAGATAGCGGTTTGAGTAAAACTGATAAACTGTTTATTGAAAATGTTGTCGGAATTGTTGAAAATAATTATTCCGATCCGGATTTTGATATTGAACATTTATGCAATCTGACAGGACTTAGCCAGACTCAATTAAGAAGAAAAATGTCCGCATTAATTGCAAAATCACCAGTGGAATTTATCAGAAGTTATCGGCTTAATACAGCAGCCAGGTTAATTAATGAGGGAGGAAAATCCGTATCTGAAGCCGCTTTTTCTACCGGCTTTAGTAACTTATCATATTTTACAAAATGTTTCAAGCAGGAATTTGGAAGACTGCCGAATGAAACTCCGCGTTATTAAACTGTCGAATTCTGCCTAAGACTCTTTAAGTAGGCTATGTTCTTTTGTCTCCCTTCCTCATATTTGGATTTTGCATAATCTGTAAAAAATACAGTCCGGGTTAAAAAAGAATAATTGGATTCTATCCACTCAGCATCAGTGAATTTTTTCACTCCAACTGTTTCCCATTCATTTTTTAATGAAAAAGATTTCTCAAAAAATCTCTCCTTTCCCATATGAAGAATATCAGCATCCCGGATAATCTTTTCCAGAATATTAACAGGTTTATTTTCCAAATTCGTTACTGAAATAATTTTTTTAATTATTTCAGTTTTCTCAGGTGGATATTCATATTCATTCAGAAATTTATCCGCTATTTCAATGCTTTTTCGTTCATGTCCTTTATATCCACGAATAAATCCCGAGTCATGAAACCATGCAGAAATATGCAGCATTTCTAACTCATCGTCGGTAATGCCCGAATTCCTCCCTATTTCATCTACATTATCCACAACTTGAAGAGTATGTGAGAGATTGTGATATATATACTCAGATGAAAGGTTATTCGTCAACAGCCCGGTAACATATTCAGATGCTTTTTTAACCACTTCGTCCATAAATTAAAATTATATACACCTAAAATACACAATATTTCCATTTCCCAATGTGACATTTACAGAATCACATTTTTAATGCTTTCCCTAAAGTTCCTATTTCCTAAACTCCAGACCGGCATTTGATGACTGGGTCACATGTATTGTGTCCCCATTTCCAAAATTCCCTGTTAAAAGTTCCTGAGAAAGTGGGTTAATAAGATATTTTTGAATCGTTCTCTTCAATGGACGGGCACCATATGTCACATCATAACCAAGCTTTGCAAGCCAATCCTTGGCTTCACTGTCCACTTCAAGTATTATTTCTCTTTCTTTAACCATCGTGGTTACTTTGTTAATCTGAATGTCGACAATTTTCCTTATTTCATTTCGTGATAATGGCTTAAATAGAACAACTTCATCAATCCTGTTCAGAAATTCAGGTCTTATAGTTCTGCGAAGAAGTTCAATTAATTTATAACGTAAGTCCCCTAATACATTTTCAACTTCATCATCGGTCACATGTTCTAGCCTCTCCTGTATCATCTGTGAACCAAGATTTGATGTCATAATTATTATTGTATTCCGGAAATTTACAGTCCTTCCCTGGTTGTCTGTCAAGCGACCGTCATCAAGTACCTGAAGCAATATATTGAATACATCAGGATGAGCTTTTTCAATTTCATCTAGCAGGACAACTGAATATGGCCTTCTCCTCACTGCCTCAGTTAACTGACCCCCTTCTTCATAACCAACATATCCTGGAGGTGCGCCAATAAGTCGGGAAACTGAAAACTTCTCCATGTACTCTGACATATCTATCCTCACCATTGCATGCTCATCATCAAAAAGATATTCAGCCAGCGCTCGTGCAATTTCCGTTTTACCTACTCCGGTTGTTCCCAGAAATATAAATGAACCAATTGGTTTATTTACATCTTGTAATCCTGTTCTCGATCTCCTTATTGCGTTTGCTACCGCTGATACTGCTTCCTCCTGACCAACAACTCGTTTGTGTATTTCATCTTCAAGACGAATTAGCTTCTCTCTCTCACTCTCAAGCATTCTGTTTACAGGTATACCTGTCCATTTTGACACAACCTCTGCAACATCTTCAGCGTCAACTTCTTCCTTTAACATTTTTTTGTTCTTCTGTATTTCAACAAGGTCCTTCGATTCCGACTTAAGTTGCTTTTCCAGATCGGATATTTTCCCGTACCTGATTTCTGCAACTTTACCAAGATCACCTTCCCGTTCATATTTGTCGGCTAAAACTTTAGCATTTTCAATATCACTCTTCATTGTGCGGATTTTCTGGATTTTTTCTTTTTCTAGGTTCCAGTGCATGCGGGCAGAATTTCTATCTTCGGTCAGGCTACTTAACTCACCCTGAAGTTCTCCAATTCTCTTTTCTGATGCTTCATCCTTTTCTCTCTTCAACGCCTCACGTTCAATTTCAAGCTGCTTGATTTTCCTTTCAAGTGCATCTAGTTCTTCAGGCATTGAATCGATTTCAATTCTTAACTTCGAAGCTGATTCATCTATAAGATCAATTGCTTTATCAGGTAAAAATCTGTCCGTTATATACCGGTGAGATAACTGCGCGGCTGCCACTATTGCCCCGTCTGTTATCCTTACTCCATGATGAACTTCATACCTTTCCTTCAATCCCCGAAGTATTGATATGGTATCTTCTACTGAGGGTTCGCCAACAAAAACCGGCTGGAACCTTCTTTCAAGCGCTGCATCCTTCTCTACATATTTCTTATATTCATTTAGAGTTGTTGCCCCGATCGCATGAAGTTCGCCTCTTGCAAGTGCCGGCTTTAAAATATTTGCCGCATCCATTGAACCTGATACTGCACCTGCTCCAACTAACGTATGGAGCTCGTCTATAAATAAAATTATCTGACCCGCTGATGATTCTACTTCTTTGATTACTGCTTTTAGCCTTTCTTCAAACTGTCCGCGGAATTGAGTCCCCGCAACTAACGCCCCCATATCAAGTCCAATAATCTGCTTCGTCTTCAAACTTTCAGGCACATCCCCGCTTACTATCCTCTGGGCTATCCCTTCTGCTATTGCCGTTTTTCCTACACCTGGCTCTCCTATAAGTACCGGGTTGTTTTTTGTCCTTCTTGATAAAACCTGTAACACGCGTCTTATCTCTTCGTCTCTCCCGATAACCGGATCAAGTTTTCCTAACTTAACAAGATCATTTAAATTCCTGCCATACTTTTGCAGTGACTGATATGTATCTTCAGGATTTTGCGTTGTTACCCTCTGGTTCCCCCTGACTTCCTTTAAAGCAGTAAGAATTTCATCATGTGAAATTCCATTGTCTCGAAGAAGCTGCCCTGCTTTCCCCGGATTTTTTGACATAGCCAGAAGGACATGCTCCGTTGATACAAATTCATCTTTGAGGTTGTTTGCTTCTGAAGATGAATCTTCCAAAAGCTTATTTGTATTCATTGACATCTGCTGGTTCCCGATTCCCGCTCCGGTTATTTTGGGAAGCGACTCAAGCAGGTGATTGACTTTTATTTTTACTGGGTTAACATTACCGCCGGTCTTCTGTAAAATAGTATCTGCAATATTTCCCTTCTCCTGAATTAGCGAGGCAAGAATATGTTCAGGTTCTATAATCTGATTGTTATAGTTCTGCGCTATTTCTATTGCGCTTTGTATTGTCTCCTGCGCCTTTACTGTAAGTTTGTTAAAATTAAAAGCCATTATATTTTTCCTCATTAGCCCGGCATTGGCTGTCCAATGCCGGATAATTTTATCTGTTCTACTCTTTCAGATTTTTTACCTCGGTATACCACTCGCTTGAATTTTCAAGCATCTTATTTAACCGGCTGATAAGATTATGCGGATCTTCCAATGTTCCTTCCATTAATAAAGCAGATTCAAATAATTGTTCAACAACATCTGAAATATATTCATCGGTTGAATTCGCCTTGAACACTTTAAGAAGGTTTCTGATTAATTTATGATCCTTGTTAACTTCAAATATCTTCTTCTGCGCTTCCATTCCCTTGTTCGCCATTTTCATTAGCTTAAGCATCTGAGCCGAAAATCCTTCATCTGCAGAAACTAGACATGCAGGACTGTCAACCAGTCTTTTCGATTCTTTAACATCTGCAACTCTGTCACCAAGAATTTTCTTTATCCCTTCAAGCAAACTGTCAAACTGCTTCGCATCGTCTGAAGTTAATTCTTCAAACTTCTTTTCCTTTTCTTCTGATTCTTTGAAATTATCCAACCCCTTGAGGTCAACATTATCAACCGATTTGAAATCAAAATCCTTGAATTTCCTTACCGCGTTTACAATAAATTCATCTATAGGATCATAGAGATATAATACCTCTAAACCTTTTCTTTTGAATATTTCAAGATGCGGATCCTGTTTTACTGAATCCCTGTTGGCCCCTAATACATAATAAATTTCTTTCTGACCCTCTTTGAACCTTGAAACATAATCTTCAAGCGAACTCAAATCTGTTGCGTTGTCATTGAAAGATGTATTAAATCTCAATAGCTGTGTGTATTTATCTGCATTTGCAAAATCCATGTATCCAAGCTTAAAGATTCGTCCATGCTCTTTCCAGAACTCAGCATATTTTTCCGATTCATCCTTTGCCTTCTTCAACAGATATGAAAGCACCTGGCCTGTAATATTGCCTGATATTTTTCCGAAAACTACATTTTCCTGAAGCGTCTCTCTTGAAATATTAAGCGGCAGGTCTTCTGAGTCAACCACACCTTTCACAAAACTTAGATACTCTGGAAGAAGCTCTTTATTCTTGTGCTGAATAAGCACCCTCCTTACATAAAGATCCAGCCCATAATCCTCACGGTTAAATCCGAATATATCTATATTCTTCTTTGGTATGAAGAGAAGGGAATTGAACTGTATAGGAGCATCTATTGAAACATGAATTACATCCGCAGGTTCTTCTGTATCGTAAGTCAGGTATTTGTAAAATTCATCATACTGCTCTTTCTTTATCGTTGTTTTCGGTTCACGCCAGATAGCCGAAACAGTATTTACTTTTTCGTTCTCAAGATAAATCGGGAACGTAATAAAATTTGAATGCTTCTGTATAACATTCTGAAGTTTGTATTTTTCTGCAAATTCCTTAGCGTCTTCCTTCAGATGGATTTCAATTATAGTTCCTCTGGTCATCGGTTCATCAATTTGTTTTATTTCATACTCGCCTGTACCGCTTGAACGCCACTCTACTGCCGGCTCATCCTTTTTAAACGATTTAGTTTTTATAATTACTTCCTCTGCAACCATAAATACAGAATAAAATCCTACACCGAATTTCCCGATTATATTTGTAACATCTGTTTTACTTTCTGCAAGCTGTTTCAGGAATTCCGCCGATCCCGATTTTGCAATTGTCCCTATGTTCATTATGACTTCATCATGAGTCATGCCTATGCCGGAATCTTTAATAATAAGCAGCTTTTCCTTTTCATTAAATTCTATTTTAATTTCCAGCGGAAGATCCTTATCCTGAAATTCAGTTCCTTTTGTCGATTCAAATCTTATCTTATCAAGTGCATCTGATGCATTTGAAATTAATTCTCTTACAAATATTTCGCGGCTTGTATATAATGAATGAACCAGAATATCAAGCAGCTGTTTTATCTCAGCCTTAAATTCATATTTGTGAGCAGATGTTTTTTTTGCCATTTATAACTCCATTTAAATAAATAATTTTAATTCCTTAATGCCTGCAATTTTGCAACAAGTTCTTTTTCATGCGAAGATAAATTCTTCGGCAGCTTTACATTTATTTTAACATAAAGATCACCTCTGAGTTCTGCACTGTTTGAATTATGCATTCCCATGTTTTTTATTCTCAGGGTTGTGCCGTTTTCTGTTTCTGCGGGAATATTAACATTGATTGTTTTCCCGTCAATTGTCTTTACAGATTTCTTCCCTCCTAATAAAGCAGTATAAAGATCAACGTCCAGGTTGTAATTAAGGTCATTTCCTTGCCTTTCAAACAATGGGTGGCTGGCGATCTGAATCGTGATATAAAGATCTCCCTTCTCGCCGCCGGTAACTCCTGCAGCACCCTGATTCTTCAAACGTAACTTTTTCCCCTGCTCAATTCCGGGGGTTATCTTTACCCTGATCTTTTTACCGTCAAGTGTAAATTCTTTATCAGTGCCATGGAAAGCTTCTTCAAGCGATATATTCAATGCTGCTTCATAATCCTTACCCTTCCTTGACCTTGGCTGCTGCCTTGCGGCGCTGCCTGCACTGCCGCCGAAAAAACTCTCGAAGAAATCGGAAAATCCGCCCCCGCCAAAAAGATCATTTATATCATTTGATGTATATGTCCTGCCCGATTGCTGATTTGACTGATAATAATTTCGAAATCTTTCATCACCTCCGGCTCCTGCATTTTCATAATTTTTCCAGTTGGAGCCAAGTTGATCATATTTCTTCCTTTTCTCCGGATCACTTAAAACTTCATTCGCCTCGGAAACTTCTTTGAATTTTTCTTCGGAAGGTTTACTCCCCGGGTTTTTGTCCGGATGATATTTCTTGGCAAGCTTTCTGTATGCCTTCTTAATTTCATCGGCTGTTGCGTTCTTCTCAACACCTAGCGTCTTGTAATAGTCTTTATATTCCATATCTTAAAATCCTCCTGCGGAAATTTATGATAAAAAGGAAAGGGGAGCAAACTGCTTCCCTTCCCTTTAATAATTGAGTTTATTCCGGGAGTAATGGAATATTAAATTATTTAACTCTAATTTCAATCTGTCTGTGCCTTGCTTCTTCCGATTTCGGTACTGATATTTTCAACTGGCCGTTATTAAATTCGGCATCTATTTCATTCTCTTTTATCTTCTCTGGCAGAGCAAATGACCTGAAATATTTCCCGAATGTCCTCTCTACACGATGGTATTTTGCGTTCTTCTCTTCGATTTCCTGTTTCCGTTCGCCGCTAATATATAACTGACCATTGTGATAGTTGATCTTTACGTCTTCCTTCTTTATTCCCGGAAGATCAAGTTTAAGATAATATTTGTTTTCATCCTCGCTGATATCTGTCAGCGGTGACCAGACAGCATTGTTGTATTCCTGCTCGATTTCTTTGCCTGCTTCGCCAAAACCGAACCGCTTTTCAAAATTATTGAATACATTGCTGAACTCCCGTTCAATACTCATTAAATCCCTCATGGGATTCCATCTTACTATTGCCATATTTTACCTCCATATGTTTTAATAATGTGACGTAATGACAGATACAACATTTGTGCCGTATATAAAAAATCCCCTAATACCTTATTAAATAATTACTTATGGCGATTTTATTGTTTTTTATGTCGTGTGCCATATTGGCAGACATAATGTAATTTTTTGCATATTATATGACAATTTTTGCTAAAAATATGACACTTTTATGCCCCCATACTGCCATAGTACCGACATAGTGCCTACATAACACAGACACAAAACACCGGAATTACAGAAAAGATACTGCAGGGATACACCCGGGATACATAAAAGATACAGAAAGCATACTGATCTGATACTGAAAATTGTGTTAATAAAACTCTACAAATAGGATGAAGAATATTGATTTCTCAGCCAAGTGAATCTCTTTAACATTGTTAGTACTTCATTATTTGATTATTTTTGCAAATCATTTTTTTATAATATATGTACCATACTGAAGATACTATCGCAGCTATCGCTACCCCTTCTGGATTTGGAGCCATTTCTATTATACGTATCAGCGGTGAAAAATCAATAACTGCCGCGGATATTATCTTCAAGGGAAAATCTAAACTCGCAGACGCAAAATCACATACGGTTCATTATGGAAATATTTGTGACAAAGATGAGTTGATAGATGATGTTCTGGTAACCCTGTTCAGAACGCCTAACTCATACACAGGGGAGGACTCAATTGAAATAAGCACCCATGGAAATCCTTTAATCGCAAATAAAATAATAAAACTGCTTTTAAAATATGAGGTCCGCCTCGCTGAACCGGGGGAGTTTACCAAACGAGCATTCCTCAATAACCGGCTCGATCTTTCACAGGCTGAAGCTGTTGCCGATGTTATTAGCTCAAATACAGAAGCATCCTTGCGCGGTGCCAGAAATCAATTAAATGGTTTATTGTCCCAAAAAGTGGAGGACCTTAAAACCCGCCTCGTAAATGCTTCATCCTTTGTTGAATTAGAACTCGACTTTGCCGAGGAAGATCTTGAATTTATTGGGAAAAAGGACCTGATAAACCGTATTGACACTATTCTGACTGAAATAAATTCCTTGCTTTCTACTTATTCCTTCGGAAGAATAATCCGCGACGGCGTAAATGTCGCCCTGGTAGGCATCCCAAACGTCGGCAAATCATCCCTTTTAAATTACCTGCTTAAAGAATCCCGCGCCATTGTAAGCGAAATCCCTGGCACAACAAGGGACATTATTCGCGAAGATGTCAATATCGAGGGAATCCTTTTTAAGCTATTTGATACAGCAGGTATGAGATTCTCAAATGACCAGGTCGAACTGGAAGGAATAAACCGCAGCAGGGAAGCGGTTAAAAATGCAGATGTCGTCCTCTTTATTAATGATGTCGACCAGGAATTTGACCACCTTCTATATAATGAAATAGTTGCCCTTAATAACCAGAAAAAAATTCTCCGCGTCCTTAATAAAATCGACAAGGGGTTTAAGGGTTCTGAGAATTATGACGTCTTTCTCTCGGCCATAACCGGAGAGGGAATTGAACTGCTCTTCAAAAAATTAAAAGAATCTGTTATGAAGGATTCTAATTATAGTGAAAAAAATGCCGTGGTCTCTAACCTTAGACATTACAATTGCCTGGAACAAGCAAAGGAACATTTGCTTTCCGCCCGAGAGTCTTCCCTAAAAAATATGAGCGGTGAATTTATCTCTGTTGATCTTAGAAATGCGGTAAATAGTCTTGGCGAAATTATCGGCGAGGTAACTTCTGAAGATATCCTTAATAATATATTTACAAAGTTTTGTATTGGAAAATAGTTTCACGTGAAACACATTAGTTGCTATTTGTCAAATATTTCTATTTGTTAGCATTAATGTTCCACGTGAAACAGGAGAAATAATGAAATTCGATGTTTTAGTCATAGGCGGTGGCCATGCCGGAATTGAAGCTTCACATGCTGCGGCTTCTATGGGATGCTCAACCGCCCTCGTAACGATGGAAAAAAATGCTATAGGCAGGATGTCCTGCAATCCCGCAATCGGAGGTACAGCAAAGGGACACCTGGTCAGGGAAGTGGATGCCCTCGGAGGAGTTATGGGGAAACTTGCCGACCAGACCGGCATTCAGTTCAGAATGCTCAATAAATCAAAAGGCCCAGCTGTCTGGTCTCCAAGATGTCAGTCTGATAGAAAACTCTATTCCCAGGCCGCTGTAGATCTAATGTCCTCAACCCCTAATCTGGAAATAATCGAAGATTCTGTCATCGATATTATTACGGAAGGGAATAAAATAACAGGTGTGCGAACTTTAAAAGGTGCGGAAATCCTCTGCTCAGCCCTTATCCTTTCCTCAGGCACCTTTCTTAATGGCCTGATGCATACTGGCTTAACCTCAACAAAAGGGGGGCGCTTTGGAGAACAGCCTTCAGTTGGTATCACCGAATCCTTATATAAAATTGGATTTGAATCTGCTCGTTTGAAAACCGGCACTCCGCCAAGATTAAAAAAAGATTCAATTAATTGGGATATCCTTGTGCCTCAACCAGGTGACGAATACCCTCAGCCGTTTTCTCATTTCACAAATAAATCTGAGTTCCCCTTTTACCCGCAGGTTCCTTGCCATGTTACCTATACTGATAGAATCGTTCACGCTGTCCTTGAAAAAGGATTTAATGAATCTCCGTTATATACTGGAGTAATCAAAGGAACGGGTCCAAGGTATTGCCCCTCAATCGAAGATAAAATTGTTCGGTTTGCCGAAAAAGAAAGACACCAGCTTTTTCTCGAACCCGAAGGTCTCGATTCCGATTTAATCTACCTTAATGGATTTTCGACATCTCTCCCTGAATATATTCAGATAGAAGCAATCCATAAAATTAAGGGACTTGAAAATGCCGAAATGGCACGGCCCGGTTATGCAGTCGAATATGATTTCTTTCCTCCTCACCAGGTTGACCTCACCCTCGAAACTAAATTAATCGAGGGCCTCTATTTCGCAGGTCAAATTAACGGCACCTCAGGATACGAAGAAGCCGCAGCTCAGGGATTGGTTGCCGGCATAAATGCAGCGGCAAAAATAAAAGGTCTCCCCGAGTTCGTCCTCAAAAGAAGTGAAGCTTACACGGGCGTTCTTGTTGACGACCTTGTAACTAAGTCTACCGAAGAACCCTATAGAATGTTTACTTCTCGCGCTGAACACCGCTTGCTTTTAAGACAGGATAATGCTGACCGCCGACTCTTCACCTACGGACGACTGTACGGCCTTATCTCAATTGAAGCTATGGAGGAAATGCTGGAAAATGAAAAACTCATCACTGATTCTATTTCCCTTTTTAACAATTTGAAACTGCATGCCCGCAAAGTAAATTCGTTCCTCGGAAACAGAGGTCTCTCAGAAATTGACTCATCTGAGTCTATTTCAAAATTATGCAAACGCCCCGAACTTGCAATTAAAGATCTGGTGCCCCTCCTTGGTTCCGATATTGACCCCCTGATCGGAAACCTGATGGTAAACGAAAAGGCCCTTGAACAGGTTGAAATTGAAATTAAATATGAGGGCTATATTAAGCAGCAGTATTTTATGGTTGACCGGCTTGAAAGATATGAACATTCAAAGATTCCTTTAACACTAAATTATCATAACGTTAAAGCATTGTCCACCGAAGGACGGGAGAAGCTAAATCGGGTAAAACCCCGGTCTATAGGTCAGGCTTCACGAATTTCGGGAGTTACCCCTTCAGATATTTCAATATTATTGGTATATTTAAAGAACTAATTTTTAAAGGGTTTTATGATCGACATTCAGGAAAAATACTATAAGGAACTTTCTTCATTTTATTGGGAGAATGGGTTTAATCCTGACCCTATGAAAGTTGAAAGATTGGCTTACTTTGCTGAGCTGCTTGCCGAAAAAAACGATTCCGTCAATCTTATTTCAAGAAAAGATATTGATTCAATAATCGAAAACCACATTTTTATTTCCTCCTTTATAACTAAATATATTCCCGAGAAATGTACTAATTTCCTTGACGTTGGTACCGGCGGGGGATTCCCCGGTATTCCTCTGGGAATTATGCGCTCTGAAATGAACGGCGTCCTTGTCGATTCTACCGGCAAAAAAATTGAAGCCGTTATTGAGTTTGTCAATAAATTAAAACTCAGCAATATCGTAGCCGTAAATGACAGAGTCGAAAGCCCTGAGTTTATTGAAAAGCATAAAGAAAAATTCGACCTCGTTATCAGCCGCGCAACCGTTCCCTTAATTATCCTGTTCAGATATGCTTTCCCTCTTATAAAAGAAAAAGCGTTTATTGCCGCTATTAAGGGAGGAGATATCGACGAAGAATATAAAAAAGCCGAGTTGAAGTACAAATCTTATATTAAGAAGTCAACTGTGTTTGAACTTAATTATAAACCTTCAAATATCCGCAATCAAAAAGGGAAAAAACTCATTCTCCTGGAAATCAATAAATGATTTTGATTCATTCCTATTCCCCCTTTGCAAAGGGGGGTAGGGGGGTTGTATTTCCTTGAAAAAAATTCACTTTACTAACTTAAAGTTTAAGTGTTTCCTCCTTTTCATTCTGGCCTTCTCCTCTGTTTCATTCTCTCAGTTTAAAGAAATCGGATCTGATTTTAATAAGTTCATAAAAACCGGAAAAGAAACTTTTACTAACCCGTCAAAATGGAATACGTCCGACTGGCTGTTTCTTTCCGGCACCGCTGCCGTAACTGCAGGCGGCTTCCTGGCTGATGAACATGTCCGAGACTTCGCACTGAAAAACAAGTCTTCATTTAATGATTTTCTTTTTCAATATGACAAATATTTTGGTTTTGCAGTCCCTTTGGCTGGAATTATTGGAACTTATGGATATGGCCTGGTTTTCAAAGATCCTAAAATCAGAAATCTTGGATTGCAGTTAACTGAAACATGCGCTTATTCAGGGATTATTACGGTTGCCGTAAAATCTTTATCAGGAAGATCCAGACCTTATACCGATAGAGGCAATATGAATTGGAGTCCGTTCAAAACAAATGACGACCAGCTTTCATTTCCATCTGGACATGCCACTCTGTCATTTGCATTTTGCACCGTTATGGCAAATCATCTTGATAATATTTACTGGAAAATAGGTTGGTATTCTGTAGCAGCTCTGGTTAGTTCTGCAAGAATTTATCACGACCAGCACTGGTTTTCTGATGTCGTCGCTGGTTCTGCTATCGGATATTTTATCGGTGACTATGTATCTAAACATCCGGAAAACCGTTCCGTACAGGAAGCTCGACCTATTTCTGACTATAATTTTTCCTTCAGTATCCCTCTCCATGAATTGCCATTCTAACCGGGTAAACAAATTCAAAATCCTTATTTCACGGCCTCTCTCAAGAAAAGGAGGGAAGAGGTCCCTTTTTTAAGTTATAGGATATCTCTCAGGATATCCTTAACTTTTTTGTTCATGAAATTCAGCACTGTTGTCACTGAAAAGATCAAGGGGCTAGGTTCTTTTAAGCATTTAACAAAAATGCTGAGGGGGAGTAGTGCGCCTGTTTATATTTCTCCACTATATGGTTCCTCGAAAAGTCTCTTACTTAATAAAATTATAGAATTTGAGAACCAGGTTCTGGTACTGCTTCCGGACATTAAATCAATTGAGGAATTCCTCGTTGAACTGGATATTCTTAAACTTTCTCCCGACACAATTGCAATAACTGAATATAAACCCGAATACCTTCAGGAAAAACTCACCGAAATTTCTAAACGGGAAAAACTTATACTCGTGGCGGATTACAACATCCTGAACTGCGAACTCCCTTCAAAGGATAAAATAGATCAGTCGACTACTAATATTCAGGCAGGAGGGGAACTCACTTATGACGAAATTCTCGAGTACCTAAATCTTCTGAATTATCAGAAGGATAAATTTGTCGAGGCACCTGGCGATTATTCCCAGCGCGGTTCAATTATCGACTTCTGGTCCTACAGTGAAAAAAATCCTGTCCGCCTCGAGTTTGATGGCGACTTCCTCGAATCAATCCGCTACTTCGAACCTGAAAGTCAGCGTTCAATTGAATCAGTCGAAATTGCTACACTCGCTGGATCGCTTGTCGAACGCCTGGGCATAGGCTCAACTGATATTTTCAGCTATCTAAATAACCCTCTTGTAATCGCTTCTTCCTTTGAACTGCATTCGCTTGAGAATTCAAAATTTAACTCTTTTGCTGAACAGCAGGAAAGCCCGTCTGTAATTGCAGAAAAACCACCCCTCGACGATTTATCTGATGAAGAATTTCCCGATGTGGATATGAATCAGCCGCTGGAAACATTAAATGTAATTCCAACGAACAACATTGATGTTTTAATAAATTCTGAAAACAAAAGATGGCTGATTGAAGAAGAACTTGGCTCCGATAAAAGAATTCAATTGGGACTCTCAGAGTCTCCGGTCATTAACAGTAACTATGAAATTCTTTTCAATATTCTTACGAGTTATGCTTCGCAGGAGTTTGAAATAATTATTACTGCCGAAAATGAACTCCAGTCTGACCGCCTTAGCGAATTGTTATCTCAATTCAGGGAAGAACTTGCCGAGCTGATCGATACCGGTAAAATAAAAATTGAAACACTCGCTATTAAAAAAGGATTCTTCTCTAGAGAAGAAAAATTTCTTCTGCTTACTGATTACGAAATATTCAACAAGCCCTATAGAACTCGTATAATCAAAAGCCGTAAATACACAAAGTCAAAATCCAAGGCATTTGCTTCAATCAAAAAAGGGGACTATGTCGTTCATGAAAATTTCGGTATCGGTAAATATGCCGGCCTCGAAACAATTAAGATAGGTGAAGCAAATCAGGAATCCATGAAGATCCTCTTTAATGAGGGCGGAGTAGTCTTTGTCAATCTTAACTACCTTACCCTTGTTAAGAAATATTCTTCTAATGAAAATTTAATCCCAACACTCTCAACCCTTGGCTCAGGCGAATGGGCTAATACTAAACAGAAAACTAAAAAGAAAATTAAGGAAGCAGCCCGTGAACTGATCGAACTTTATGCCAAAAGAAAAGCAGCTAAGGGCTTTGCATTTAATCCGGATACTGTCTGGCAGAAAGAACTCGAAGCTTCATTCCTTTATGAAGATACACCTGACCAGGCAAAAGTTACTGAGGAAATTAAAGAGGATATGGAAGCTGAAAACCCGATGGACCGCCTCGTTTGCGGTGATGTTGGTTTCGGCAAAACAGAGGTTGCCGTGCGGGCTGCATTTAAAGCGGTCCAGGATAATAAACAAGCCGCGGTTCTTGTCCCAACTACTATTCTCGCAGAACAGCATTATAACACATTCACCGACCGCCTTTCTCAGTTTCCTGTAAAGATTGCCGTGATCTCCCGCTTCCAGACAAAAAAACAACAGGCCGCAATTATTAAAGATCTTGAAGAGGGAAGGGTTGATATTCTAATCGGAACTCACCGACTGCTTTCTAAAGATATAAAATTTCCAAACCTGGGTATCCTTATTATAGATGAGGAACACCGTTTCGGTGTTATGGCGAAAGAAAAACTTCGAGCGGTTAAAGCTAATGTTGATACGCTGACTTTAACCGCAACCCCTATTCCCAGAACTTTAAATCTATCACTGCTGGGGGCAAGAGATCTTTCGATCATCGCTACCCCTCCGCCTAACCGCCAGCCGATTTATACTACAGTCGCAACTTTTGACGTGTTAAAAATTAAAGAGTGGATCCTTAATGAATTGAGACGGGGTGGACAAGTATATTTTGTCCATGACCGCGTTCAGTCAATCGATAAACTAGCCGGATATCTTCACAAGTATTTACCCGATTTAAAAGTCGGCATTGCACACGGACAAATGAAGCCGGCCCAGCTTGAAGAAGTCATTCACGGATTTCTTAATAGGAAATTCGACCTCCTTCTTTCTACTAAAATAATTGAGTCCGGTATTGATATTCCAAATGTTAATACCATAATTGTCAACCGGGCCGACCGCTTCGGTCTCGCCGAACTTCATCAGTTAAGAGGACGTGTCGGTCGCTCAAATAAGCAGGCATATTCATTCTTTATTGTACCCTCGCTTAGCGGCATTACAAAAAAAGCCCTGCGCCGCCTCCAGGCAATTGAAGAGTTTACTGATGTGGGCGCTGGCTTCAGTCTCTCCATGCGCGACCTCGAAATTCGCGGAGCAGGAAATTTGCTTGGTACTGAACAAACCGGGTTTATTAATGATGTCGGTTTTGACCTCTATGTCAAAATGATAAATGATTCTGTCGAAGAACTTAAATATCAGGAATTTAAAGATATCTTCAAGGATCTTCCTAAAACTGAACAAAGAACTGAACCCACAATCGATACATTTTTCGATATCGGTATTCCGCAGGAATATATGCCCGAACAGATGGACAGGCTGAATTTCTATACATCCCTGTATTCAATAAAAGATATATCAGAAATCGAGGAACTACGGGATGAAATGATCGATCGCTACGGCCCGCTTCCTATTATCGTTCACCGGTTGATTGGTTCAGCTACGCTGCGTCATTATGCATCTAAAGCATTATTCGAAAGGATAATAATTCAGAGAAAACAAATTTTTATTATTCTGCCCAAAGGTGAGAAAGAAGATTATTATAAAATTAAATTTACCGCAATGATGCGCTTTATCCTTGAACAATACAAGGATACTATAAAATTCAGCCAGCAGAAAGATGTACTGAAATTGGTAATAGACAATAAATTTGAATCCCCTGAAAAAATATTTGAATTCATGATTAGGTTTAGCCGCCAAATCATTCACCTCTTCACCAACGAATAAATCTTAATTTATCTGCCATACACAAAAAAATCCCCCGTTATATTGGGGGATAATTTTCTATTAATACTATTTCTATTCTTACTTGCTGTCCGCTCCCAAAATAATCGGCAAACCGCTTTTGCCCGAACCTATAATAACAATTTTAGAATTGGGTGAAGCAGATAATTTTTCCGTTGCCTCTATCCCCTTCCATTTAAGCAGTTGCTCGGTAATTCCCTTTGAAACTATGTCCTGAAAATCAGCAATACCCTTGGCCTCAATTCTTTTCCTGTCTGCTTCTTGAGATTCCTTCTGAAGTACAAACTGCATTCTCTGACTTTCCTGATCCGCTTTTAATTTTTCCTCTATCGATGCCGTTAGTCCGGGGGGCAGTATAATCTGTCTTAGCGGAGCTGCCTCTAATGAAATACCCCTTGGTTTTACAAGTGTCGATAGTTGTTCTTCAATCTGCTTTGAAACTGCTTCCCTTTCAACCGTATAAAGTGCACGGGCATCATAACTTGCAGTTACCCCTCTCACCACTGAGCGGAACTGGGGAATAAGTATTTTCTCAACGTAATTCTCCCCTACTGTCTTATATATCCTGTTGGCATTATCAAAACTCAGACTGAACAAAAGACTTATCTCAACCGTTACGGTTAACCCTTCCTTGGAAGGCACATTCATAGTTTCTTTAATTTCCTGGGTTCTTGCGTCAAACTTTACTACAGTTGCCATCGGGTTAACTAGATTAACTCCTGGCTTTAATGTATTGTCACTAACATTGCCGAGGAAATCAACTACTCCGACATGACCGGCCGGAATGATTGTCCAGAATTGCATAATTGCAATTATAGCGGCAATGATTAAACCTGAAAATGCAAATGTCGCTTCCGATTTATTAAATCTTTTTTTAGCACTGAAATAAACCAGGGCAGCAATAACAGCGGCTACAATGGAGATTATGAATAACATGTTGTCCTCTATCAAAATTCAACTAATAAATATAATTAATTTATTTTAAGTAATCTTGATGTTTTTTAGATAAACTATGGTTTAATAATAACTAACAGAGGATAATCCCTATAGGTTGTAGTCCTTTTTTCATTCCTTTGCTCCATAGATGTGCTATAAATATTAACTTATATTATAAACAACATTTATATTCATCATTAATGATGATTTATGTTGAGCTTATTGAAAATATAAAGGATTATTTTATGTTATACACTATCGCAGTTGTTTTAATCATTTTATGGTTGCTCGGCTTCCTCGCTTTTCCGGCAGTTGGCGGTTTTATTCACATACTGCTTGTTATTGCAATAATTATGGTTTTAATCAGAGTTATTCAGGGACGGCGGGTACTCTAATCGTTTTGCGTTGCCCAGCCTAGAAAAATTGTCTCTGCGTAATGCCCTTAAATATATTAGTTTGGTTATTTGTTCTTTATTACTCATTTGTGTATTGGCATTTGTTTTTTTCCCGGAACCTTTTATCAATACTGTCTTTAAAGAACTAATAACCAAATCATTTACAAAAGCTTATCCAGGTTATTCAATCCGTATCGGTGAAATGCATTATCATGTCTGGAATAATCGTTTGTCATGCGATTCTATTTCAGTTAAAACGGGAAAAACTAAAAATGTATACAGCGTCACTTCCCTCTCTTTAAGGGCGATCGGGTGGATGTCTTTTATCATTAAGGAAAACCCGTTGCCGTCCGCTTTGGAACACGCTGTCATTGAAACAAAAAATGCCAATTTTAGATTTAACAATTCCCATTATCAACTTCGTTTTTCTAATGTGCATATTTCGGTCCCTGATTCTGATATAACTTTTGATTCGTTGAAAATTTATCCCACAATTGATCAGGAAAGTTTTTTTGCACAAAGTCGATTTAGACAAACATTATTTCGGGTTAGTGTGCCAGAATTAAAAATTGCTGGCTTTGATTTCCTTCAATTATTTCTGAAATCTAGCTTTACTGCTGTTGCTGTAAAAACTACTAATGTCATTTTGGATATTCTTATAAATAAAGACAAAACTTATGATGAATCTTCCCCTAATCCTCTAATGCCAAATGAAATATTAACATCACTAAAACAAAAAGTTAATATTGATTCCTTTATCATTCAAAATAGCATTCTCAAATACAATGAACGATTTATTGTTGGTTCTAAACCGGGGATTTTAACTTTTAGTAAGGTTAATATTCGGATCAATAATATTGTCAACCATCAGGTTGGCGCAAAACCTGCCCTCATTCATGCCGAAGGGATGTTTATGAATTCTTCCTTAATGAAATTAAATATGGAATTGCCGCTTTCCTCTAAATTATTATCTTTGAAATATTCCGGTTCTTTGAATTCTATGGATGTTACAATATTAAATTCGTTTCTTGAACCTGCCGAAAATCATCGGGTTAAATCCGGTTTTCTCGAGGCTGCTTCTTTTAATGTATTGGTTGATTCTGGAAAAGCTACAGGCACAGTTGGGCTTATATATAAGGACCTGTTAGTCGCGGTCATAAATAAGAACTCTAAAAGTGAAGCGGGATTTTTTGATAAACTATTTACACTGATAGGAAAATTATTCGTTACCCGCAAATCTAATCTGCCTGATGTTAATGGGAATATGAAAATTGGAAAGATAAACTATATACGAAAACCAAATGATTATTTTCTTCAGTTTATCTGGTTTGCCCTAAGAAGTGGAATAGGCAATGTTGTTGGATTTTGAATTATATTCCTCCTAAATAAGTAGTCCCTTTTTCGTCCGTATGGATTATTGCCTCGATATTCATTTCGATATATAATTATATTGTAATTAAATTGATTAGGCTCTACAACAAACATGAAAAATAAGTTCATCTACATAATTCCACTTAGTGTTATTTTAACACTTTTATGTGGTGCTTCATTTATTAGAAAAGACACTTCTTTAAATGCAACCTCTTATCTCCCTGTTAATACTGGTATTACTTTAGTGTATCAATCTTCTTTTGGAGAGAGTAATACAAAATATATCCAGGATGGTGATTTGATTATCAGTTCCAGCGAAGCTGACAAATTCAAATACAAACAGACTTTGCAAATAAAAGATGACGGAGTTTATTCAATTGGAACTTACCAGTATCTCAAAATCTTCCTCTTTATTAAAAAAGAAGCAACTATCACATATAATAAACCGTTACTTAGGTTCCCTCTTCCCCTATCCCCCGGTATGAAATGGGAATGGAGGGGAAAAGAATATTCTGATGGCGATACTAGTAAATTGACAGTTAACGGACAGGCCCTCTGCAGGGAATCTGTAGTTACAAAAGCCGGGACCTTTGATGCCATAAAAATTGAATCTGTTATCGAAAGTTCCTCTAACGGCAAAAACCAGGTCACCGAATGGTATGTGGAGGGTGTCGGTCTTATAAAAGCTAAAATTATGATAGAAGGCGGAGGTCTAATGGGCAGCCTTCGGGATATACTTGGCTATGGAACTATCGAATTCGAATTGAAAGATTTAAGAAAATCTCTTTAAATCACATTAAGAAGGTAGTCCCTTTTTCATCCCTTTGATCTATTGAATCCCTATCTTATCATTTCTATCATGCTATACTATATTAAAGAATTATATTAGGCATAATAGCAATGAAGAAAATATATTTATCATTCCTTATATCAATCTTATGCGGATTTTCCTTATTTGCACAAAGCGCTGTTTTACAGGATTCAACACCTGGATTAAAATATAATTTTTCCCAGTTCGGTGATGAAACCTGGAGTTTCATAAAATCTCCGGGCAAATGGAATGGGGGCGATTTGCTGAAAATTGGAATCGTTGGAGCAAGTACCCTTTTAATCATGGAAACTGTTGATAAACCTGTCCGCGAAGTTGTTCTGAAAAACAACCAAAATTATTATTATAGCGTTCCAGTTGTATTCGGCAGAATGTATGGTGAGCTTTATTCTCCTGTTGTGTTCTTTGGGGGATTTGCAATTCATTCATTAATAACAAATGATATACAAACCAGAAAAATCGCATATGAAATCGGACAGGCTTCTATTTATGCTGGTGTAATTAATTATATATTAAAACTCGCAATAGGCAGGGCTCGTCCATATCTCAACGAAGGTCAATTCACATTTAACCCATTCAAATCACTTTTTATCCAGGACGACCATTCAATGCCCGGCGGGCATACTACTGCCGCCTTTGTCATTTCTACTGTTCTTTCAAGAAATGTTCAACCAACTTGGTTAAAAGTTTTAGTTTACGTACCTGCTGTTTTGACATTTGTCTCCCGCGTTTATCAGAATCAGCATTGGACGTCTGACGATTTCCTGGGCGCCGCCTTCGGTTACTTTATAGCAAACTGGGTTGTAAATCAGCACGAGTCCAGTAATTCTACCGTGCAAATGTCATCATTATACCCTCTATCTATTAGAATAGCATTTTAAATTATGAATACAACTCCATCAGGCAATGAAATTATTAGTTTTTATTTATGAAAGATATAACCGGTTTCTTTTCTTGGGTTTTTGTTACTCTCATAACACTTCTCCCTATTATAAACCCCGTTAGTACTGCAATTCTTTTCCTCAGTATAAGTACTCATCTTAGCTTTGAAGAACGTAAACGGCAAATAATTTTGGCATGTATTTATATGACATGCATTCTGATTGTGTTTCTGTTAGCCGGACACTTTATAATGGTTATGTTCGGAATCTCTATCCCTGGCATTCGTATCGCTGGCGGAATGGTGATCGGATTCCTCGGATTTCATATGCTGTTCCCAAACAAAGAACATATTTCTAAGGAAGGCCAACAGGAAGCATTGGAGAAAGAAGATATTTCCTTTAGTCCCCTTGCAATGCCTAGTCTTAGTGGCCCCGGCGCTATTGCCACTGTTATTACAATGTCATCATCAATCGATGGTCGCCATGGTTATGATAAGTTTTTTGGCTTTGCGGGTGTAATCCTGGCTATTGTAATTACCGCTGTAATCTCCTGGATGGTGCTTAGAAGCGCAGGTTTAATGCGGCGCCTGCTTGGTGTTAATGGCGTTGATAGTCTTTCACGGATTATGGGATTCCTTTTAGTCTGTATTGGAATTCAATTCGCGATTGACGGTATAAAAGACCTGGCCTAATTAATTTTGTTTTTATCTGCTTTCAGCTCACTGATTTTAAGAGCCGCAACTTCAATATTACTTCTTAACCGCCTTTTTTGACCTAAATTAATTATTAATTAAATTTGCATTTTAATAATTGAATAGATGTACATCTAATCCAATGAATTCAATTTACTAATGAAAAAAATTTCGGTTTTAGTTATAGAAGACAATCGCCTTTTGCGGGAAGGTATATCCAACATTATTAAGGAGCAGTCTGATCTTAAAGTTACTTCTGCAATTAGCGATTGTGTTAAAGCATTACAAAATATTCGTGATTCTGAACCCAATATAGTTCTTCTGGATCTTGGTTTACGAAATCAAAATAGTTTGCAGCTAGTGAGAGTAATAAAAAAGGAATTTGTAAAAGTAAAAATAATTGTGATGGATCTTGTGCCATCACAGGAAGATATACTCATATTTATACAAGCAGGTGTTTCCGGGTTTATTCTTAAGGATGCAACTGTCGACGATTTTCTTCGAACAATTAGATCCGTGGCAGACGGGAATAAAATACTGCCTCCATTTTTAACTGAAACATTGTTTTCACAGATTGTCGTTAAGGCAGTAAAAGAATTAGATCATAATAAGATCATAGAATCTGTGCGAATGACCAAACGGGAAAGACAGGTTATAGATTTGGTTGCAGATGGTTTAACTAACAAAGAAATTGCTCAAAAACTTCATCTCTCTACTTATACAGTAAAGAGCCATATTCATAATATACTTGAAAAACTTGCCCTCCATACTCGTGTTCAAATTGCAAAATATGCGAATACCTCAGAAAGTTATAATGCTGCAGTTAAATCAATTACTCTTGCCGACGGACAAGATGTATAGCTCACTTCTCCTCCTTCTCTAACTATCTTAAATACTTTTCTCCCGAAGCAATTATCGCAAATAATTATCTGCCTATAATTCAAATCCTTACAATCTGCGGTATTAGTTAATAGTAAGATTTAGAATTAGTTCCTTTTTCATCCCTTTGGGTGATATACTTACCAAATTTACTTTTGTAGTATTGTTTTGGGTATTATAATTTATCCTGTTAAACACTATGCTGCATAATAATGTTTATTCGCAATTATTATACCCTGGCTCTAAGGAATTTTTTTTTATTTCACATGGAATACGATGAAGGTTATTAACCCGAAAATAAATCAATCCTTATTCAAACTGAAAGTTCAGTTAAGTGATAGCTTTCTTAATAAACAATTCGCCGCCGGTGAACCGCCGTTGCGTTCAGAATTATTTAGTGCTGATCAGATGGAACAGCATGGAATAGTTTTAGCAAACAAACATACATTGGGCTCTACAAGGGTGCCCGACCAACATTTGCTTGCTAGACTGGCAGAAAATGAAATATTTTTACTTGAAGTCCACAATTTATTGACTGAAACAGTTAAAGAAGATCATCAGATCACTCCTGCCGGTGAATGGCTTCTTGATAATTTTTATTTAATCGAAGAACATATCCGCACTGGCAAGAGGCATTTACCTAAAGGATACATTAAAGAATTGCCCCGCCTGTTAAATGGACCGTCAAAAGGTTTACCCAGAGTTTATGATATTGCGCAAGAAGTTATTTCACATGGAGATGGACGTGTTGACCCGGAAAATCTAAGCCGGTTTGTAAGAGCATATCAGACGATAACAACATTAAAAATTGGAGAGTTATGGGCTATCCCAACTATGCTGCGCCTTGCATTGATCGAAAATCTCCGTCGAGTCGCTGTCCGGGTTGCTGCGGGAAGAATAGATCGTGACCTTGCAAATTCGTGGGCAGACAAAATGACGAGCGTTGCTGAAAAAGATCCAAAGAGCCTTATACTAATAATTGCTGATATGGCTCGAACTGATCCCCCAATGACTAGTGCGTTTGTATCAGAATTTGCGAGACGACTGCAGGGTCTAAGCCAGGTTCTCATATCACCACTAACCTGGATCGAACAAAGATTATCAGAGTCAGGTCAAACAATAGAAAAATTAGTTCAGTCAGGTAATCAGCAGCAGGCTGGAGACCAGGTATCAATAAGCAACAGCATTGGCAGTCTTAGATTTTTGGAGTCTACAGACTGGCGGCAGTTCGTTGAAATGTTGAGTCGGGTTGAACAGATTTTATATAAAGATCCTGGCAGTGTTTATTCGAAAATGGATTTTATAACCCGCGATAATTATCGCCATGTCATTGAGAAAATAGCTAAAAGAAGCCCCCAGTCAGAAGATGAAATTGCACAGAGGGCAATTGACCTAACTCAGGAAAGCGTTGTTATTAAAGGTAGCAGTGACAGATCTGCGCATGTTGGTTATTTTCTGGTCGATAAGGGATTGAACCAATTAGAAAAAAATTCCAATGTCAGATTCTCCGCTTCAGCTGCAATTCGAAATATAAGTAGCCGTTTTCCTTTGTTAATTTATATCGTTCCAATAATTGTAACAACTTTATTATTAACTACATTATTACTATCAAAGACTGCCAGGGAAGGAATGCATGGTTGGCCGCTTGGAATCGCTGGTTTACTTTTTTTGTTGTGCACCAGTCAGTTCGCCGTTTCTCTGATTAACTGGCTCTCAACCGTCCTGGCAAGACCGGAACCTTTACCAAGAATGGATTTTTCTGAAGGTATTCCTCCGGATTTAAGAACTCTGGTAGTTATCCCTACAATATTATCGAATGACCAAAACATTAAAGAATTAACTGAGGCTCTTGAGGTAAGGTTTCTGGCAAATAAAGACAATAATCTGCATTTCGGTCTACTTACTGATTTTAAAGATTCATTTTCAGAAACCCTTCCAGAAGATATTGAACTTGTGCAGCTTGCACAAAAAAGAATAGAAGAATTAAATACAAAATACAACGGTTTAAATAACGATATCTTTTTCCTTTTTCACCGCCCCCGCCAATGGAATCCTCAGGAACGGTTGTGGATGGGATATGAACGTAAGAGAGGGAAACTTGAGGAGTTAAATTCGTTGCTGCGTGGTGGACCTAAAAAACGTTTCTCGCATATCATCGGGAATACTGAAATTTTATCAAAGATTAAATATGTTATAACTCTTGATACGGACACACAACTCCCCCGCGATTCAGCACGCCAGCTAGTAGGAGCTATTGCCCATCCATTGAATCGTGCACGATACAATGTAATGAAACAGAGGGTGTGTGAAGGGTATACTATTCTACAGCCGCGGGTAGCAGTGAGCCTTCCCGGAACAAACCGATCTCGTTATGCCAGGCTTTATGGCAGCCAACCCGGAATAGATCCATATACACGGACTATTTCTGATGTATATCAGGATGTCTTTGGTGAGGGATCATTCATCGGAAAGGGAATATATGATGTTGACGTTTTCGCTCAGGCTATAAGTGGGCGATTTCCAGAAAACCTGATTCTAAGCCACGATCTTATAGAAGGCTGTCATGCCCGCGCAGGGTTATTGAGCGATGTGCAATTATTTGAAGAATATCCATCAAGATATAATTCGGATGTTAACCGCAGACACCGGTGGATTCGCGGCGACTGGCAGATAATGCAATGGCTCCTTCCGTTTGTTCCCAGTCAAAATGGAAAATTTAAAAGGAACCCGCTTTCTCTTTTATCCCGATGGAAAATCTTTGATAATCTTCGCCGCAGTTTAATTCCAACGGCTATGACAATTCTTTTTCTGTTTGGCTGGTTAACTGGAGAGCCTTTCTTTTGGATGTTGTCAGCAATTGGAATAATAATTATCCCTTCTATAATAATTTCCATTTATGATTTATTCAAGAAACCAACTGATTTGTTCTGGAGCCAGCATCTGGCCGCCTCGATAAACACAGCTGGCGACAATTTTGTTCAGGCGGGATTTACTATTATTACTCTCCCCTATGAAGCATATTTTTGTCAGGATGCTATAATCCGCACTTTATGGCGAATGATAATTTCACATAAAAAATTATTGGAATGGAATCCGTTCAATGTTAAAACACGAACCGGCCTAAATTCACTTAGTGGTTCCTACAAGACTATGTGGGTTTCACCTTTTATTCCTTTTTGTACAATAATTTATTATGTGTTATCAAAACAGGCACTGCCATTAATAATTATTCCGATTCTTTTGCTATGGACAGTCGCTCCTGTATTAACATGGTGGATAAGTTTACCTATTGCACGGCGTAAAACGAATTTAACTATATCGCAGAAATTATTCTTAAGGAATCTTACCCGAAAAACATGGTCGTTCTTTGAAACCTTTGTAAGTTCAGAGGATAATTGGCTCCCACCGGATAACTATCAGGAAGATCCTGTTGGCATAACTGCACACCGCACTTCCCCAACTAATATTGGAATGGCTTTACTTGCTAATTTGTCCGCCTATGATTTTGGTTATATTTCGATTGGACAATTTATTGAACGGACTTCAAAAACCTTTTCCACAATGGAAAAACTGGAACGGTTTCAGGGGCATTTCTACAACTGGTACGACACTCAAACATTATTGCCTCTCAGACCAATTTATATATCATCCGTTGACAGCGGAAACCTAGCCGCCCACCTCATGACTCTTCGACAAGGCATTCTGTCTCTTCCTGATCATAAAATATTTGAACCGCAAATTTTCGAAGGGATAGCCGATACTCTGAGAATTCTCACGGATGCTGCAGATGGAAATAGTAATTTAATTCTCGTTCAACTAAAGAAAGAACTCGATTCTGCGAAAAATATTCCTCCGTCAACACTTTCACAAGCTTGGTTATTTCTAAATCAACTGGTTACATTAGCAGAAAAAGCAGAATTAAATTATAGTGCGGAATATGATAATCAGGCTTCATTCTGGGCTAGTGCTCTTTTGCGGCAATGCCGGGACGCCCTAAATGAGTTGAAATTACTTGTCCCCTCTATTAATCTTACAGGGGCTTTAAGCAATATTACATTTGCTCCGGGTTCTGATATAATACCAACTCTACGTGAAATCTCAAATTCTGATTCAGGCTTAGCAGGTCAGCGCGCAAATGAAAGAATTGCTGTCATCAAGCGGCTCGCTAAACAATCAAGTGATTTCTCTGAAATGGAATATAATTTTCTCTATGATAAAACTCGTCATTTATTATCTATTGGATATAGTGTAGAGGAAAAACGACGAGATTCAAGCTATTATGATCTGCTTGCTTCGGAAGCAAGGCTTAGCAGTTTTGTAGCCATTGCACAGGGACAAATTCCCCAGGAAAGCTGGTTTGCACTAGGACGACTCCTAACAACCGTTGGTGGAAAACCAATTCTTCTTTCGTGGAGTGGTTCAATGTTCGAGTATCTGATGCCCCTTCTGGTTATGCCGACATATGAAAACACTTTACTTGATCAGACATACAAAGCCGCAGTTAAAAGACAAATTGAATATGGAATACAGCGAGGCGTCCCCTGGGGAATATCTGAATCATGTTATAACACCGTAGATATAAATCGTAATTATCAATACCGTGCATTTGGAGTCCCGGGATTGGGATTAAAACGCGGGCTTGCCGAAGACCTGGTTATAGCTCCCTACGCTTCGGTCCTCGCATTAATGGTACAGCCTGAAGCTGCATGCATTAATCTACAGACACTTGAATCAAAAGGGCTGCTGGGTAAATATGGTTTTTATGAGTCTGTAGATTATACAACATCGCGTATACCTCGGGATAAGCATCAGGCCGTTGTTAAAACATTCATGGCACATCATCAGGGAATGAATCTTCTGTCATTGGCCTATTTCCTTTTGGATTCTCCCATGCAAAAAAGATTTGAATCAGATCCATTATTTGAATCAGCCATGCTTTTGCTTCAGGAAAGAATACCAAAGACTACACTATTCTATACCCATTCATCTGGATCATCTGAAACCTTTACAAGTTCAGCTTTATCTGAACTGCCTGTTCGTAAAATCAGTAACCCCGATATAGCAGTACCCGAAGTACAATTATTGTCGAATGGCAGATATAGCGTTATGATTACTAGCGCAGGCAGCGGTTACAGTAAATGGAAAGATGTCGCCATAACCCGTTGGCGCGAAGATACAACCTGCGACAATTGGGGAACTTTCTTCTATATCCACGACGCTTCAAATGGTGAAATATGGTCAGGAACATATCAGCCGACATTAAAACGGTCAAAAAATTATGAGGCTATTTTTTCAGAAGGACATGCTGAATTTCGGCGCAAAGATCAGAATTTTGATATCCATACCGAGATTGTTGTGTCGCCTGAAGATGATATAGAATTACGAAGAATACATCTGACCAATAATTCTCGTTTAAAAAAGATTATAGATGTAATTAGTTATTCTGAGGTAGTAATTGCCCCCTCGGTACAGGATGATCTCCATCCGGCATTTAGTAATTTATTTGTTCAGACTGAGATCCTCAAAGAGAGAGAAGCAATACTCTGCACCCGCAGACCCCGCTCTCCTGAAGATCCAACTTTGTGGATGTTTCATATGATGGTTGTCCGCAGGACAAACACCGGAGAAATTTCCTTTGAAACAGACCGTATGAAATTTATCGGCCGGGGAGAAACAATCAATTCTCCCCTTTCAGTCAAAGATTCAAATCCGCTTTCCAATAGTCAGGGGTCCGTGTTGGATCCGGTGGTCGCAATTAAGTATAAATTAACTATAGATCCGGAAGAAACCATAACTATCGATATGATAACCGGAATAGGTGAAAACCGCGATATTGCAATCCGGCTCATAGATAAATATCAGGACAGACGCCTGGCAAATCGAGTTTTTGAACTTGCATGGACTCACAATCAGGTGGAACTTCGTCAAATAAATGCCACTGAAGCAGATGCCCAGCTTTACGGACACCTTGCAAATTCGATCATTTATTCAAATTCTTTTCTTCGCGCTGAACCTGGTATCATTATTAAAAACCGCCGTGGTCAATCCGGCCTTTGGGGATATTCTATCTCCGGGGATTTACCTATTGTATTATTGAGAATTGAAGATTCAACTAATATTGAATTAGTTCGCCAGATTGTACAGGCGCATGCATACTGGAGATTAAAAGGACTAATAGTAGATCTTGTAATCTGGAATGAAGACCATGCTGGTTACCGACAACAGCTTCAGGAACAAATAATAAGGTTAATCGCTTCGGGCATTGAAGCCAATAACATTGACCGGCCAGGAGGAATATTTGTGCGGCAAGCAGACCAGATTTCAGAAGAGGACCGGATCCTTATTCAAACTGTTGCTCGGGTTATCGTATCTGATAAACAAGGAACTCTTGAAGCTCAGGCTAATCACCGCATGATTTCAGAAATACCCGTACGTCGTTTAAATAAAATCAGGACATATCGTGCCCCGCAAAAGAATTACTCACTGACTCCAAGGAATGATCTGCTATTCTTCAATGGGTACGGCGGATTTACTCAGGATGGGGCTGAATATATAATTACAACTTCGGACAAACATATAACTCCTGCCCCTTGGGTTAATGTTATAGCTAATCCAAATTTCGGTACTATAGTCTCAGAGAGCGGTCCTAATTATACATGGAGCGAAAACGCACATGAATTCCGGATTACACCCTGGAATAATGATCCGGTAAGCGATTCAAGTGGTGAGGCTTTTTATATACGTGATGAAGAAACAGGAAACTACTGGTCTCCTACTCCACTCCCTTGTAGAGGAACCGGTACTTATGTTAGTCGTCATGGTTTTGGATACAGCGTCTATGAACATACTGAAGCGGGAATTCGTACAGAGTTATGGATTTACGTAGCATTGGATGCTTCAATAAAATTTTCGGTTTTGAAAATATGGAATGAATCAGGTAAAAAGCAGCACCTTTCGGCCACAGGTTATGCAGAACTGGTTTTGGGTGATTTGCGTTCGAAATCGGTTATGCATGTTGTAACTGAAAATGACTCCCTCTCCGGTGTAATCTATGCTAGGAATTCTTATAATCCTGAGTTCTCTGGACGAGTTTCATTTTTTCAAACAGATGATGAGAATCAAACAATTACATGCGATCGCACAGAATTCCTTGGCCGAAACGGAACAATTCGAAGACCGGCAGCAATGTCTCGTTCAAACCTTTCGGGCAAAACAGGCGCGGCTATAGATCCTTGCTTCGCGATACAGGTTCCATTCGAAATTGAGGATGGACAAGTGAAAGAAATAATATTTAAACTAGGCGCCGGTAAAAACAGAGATGAAACTAAAAAGCTGGTTCAACGTTATAAAGGATCAGAGGCAGCAAAAACTGAATTAGAATCCGTCTGGCAGTATTGGAAACACACTCTTGGTGCAGTACAGGTGGAGACTCCGGATTCATCATTAAATGTTATGGCTAACGGATGGCTTCTATACCAAACTATTTCGTGTCGTATTTGGGGTAGAAGCGGTTACTACCAGTCTGGCGGTGCTTTTGGGTTTAGAGATCAGCTACAGGATGCTATGTCAATAATCCATACTGAACCGGGCCTTATAAGAAATCACCTGCTCCTTTGTGCAAGCCGCCAATTTAAAGAAGGAGACGTTCAGCATTGGTGGCATCCCCCTTCTGGAAGAGGTGTAAGGACTCACTGCTCGGATGATTATCTGTGGCTGCCATTGGTAACGAGTCGTTATGTTATTTGTACAGGTGATACCGGCATTCTTAATGAATCAATAAATTTCCTGGAAGGACGATTGGTAAACCCAGAAGATGATTCATATTATGATCTTCCTACCAGATCAGAAGAATACGGAACTCTGTATGAACATTGTGTGCGGGCTATTCTCCACGCGCTAAAATTCGGCAGTCATGGATTACCCTTAATTGGAACCGGCGACTGGAATGATGGAATGAATATGGTTGGCAAAGACGGTAAAGGAGAAAGCATCTGGCTGGCTTTTTTCTTATATAAAGTTCTTAATCAGTTCACTAAGATAGCAAATTCAATGGGAGACTTAGTAAGGGCTGAAAAATTTCAGGAAGAGGCAAGCATATTACGAAGAAATATTGATACGAATGGTTGGGACGGTAATTGGTATCGAAGAGCCTACTTTGACGATGGAACTCCTCTTGGATCTGAAAGTAATCTGGAATGTAAAATAGATTCTATTGTACAGAGTTGGTCAGTTCTGTCCGGTGGCGGTGAATCTTCCCGCTCGCATAAAGCAATGAGTTCACTGGAAAAATATCTTGTCCATGGAAAAGAATCATTGATTCAACTTTTAGACCCGCCATTCGATAAATCGGATTTGAATCCAGGCTATATTAAAGGTTACGTTCCCGGCGTAAGAGAAAATGGCGGACAGTATACTCACGCTGCAATATGGGCAGCTATGGCATTTGCAGCATTAGGTGACGGACCGCATGCATGGGAATTACTAAATATAATTAATCCTGTCAATCATGGAAATTCTACGGAAGGTATACTGCGATATAAAGTGGAACCCTATGTTATGGCGGCTGATGTTTATGCACTTTCTCCGCACACTGGACGTGGCGGATGGACATGGTACACCGGATCGGCAAGTTGGATGTATCAACTTATTACCGAGTCGCTCCTTGGAATTAATTTAGAAATAGACCGCCTCCATATCGAACCATGCTTCCCCTATGACTGGGAGTCTTATAAAATACATTACCGGTACAGGGAAACTATTTATGACATAACAATTATTCAACTCCGGAATAACCGGGAAGATGCTGGTGTTACAATTGACGGCATTAGAAATTCTGGAAATATGATTCTTTTAGTAGATGATCATCAACCTCATTGGGTAGAAGTTAAAGTATTCAGAAATACACTTCCAGTAGCATGAATTAAGGATTAGTCCTTTTTTCATCCCTTTGCTCTATTGAAAACTTCTGACTCCATCTCTACCTTATTCTATGAGAAAAATCAAATTGTTACTAATAGAAGATAACCGCCTACTGAGAGATGGAATTATATCAATGCTTAAAAATCAGCTCGATATAAAGATCATCGCCGCCTCAGAAAATGATAATTCGGTAATAAAAATACAACAGTTAAAACCGGATATCATACTTCTCGATTTAGGGTTACACAATCAGAACAGTCTGACTATTGTTGAAGTTGTAAAAAAAGATTTTCCTAATGCAAAAGTAATCGTTATGGATCTTGCCCCTTTACAGGGAGATATAAATCAATTTATAAAAGCCGGTGCTTCTGGCTTTATATTAAAAGATGCAACTCTCGAGGAATTTCTGGTTACTATTCGCTCAGTTGCTGAAGGCGCAAAAATACTTCCTCCGGATCTAAACGATTCCCTGTTTACCAAAATTGTCGAGAATGCGCTTAAAGGGGGGCAGGTAAAATTAACAGATGCAATTCGAATGACAAAAAGGGAACGGGAAGTTATTCAATTTATTGGTGACGGTTTGAGTAATAGGGATATCGGCGATAAAATGAATGTTTCAACATTTACCGTTAAAAGCCATATCCATAACATCATGGAAAAACTCCTTCTGCATACTCGTCTGGAAGTTGCAAACTATTCATATTCATCAAAAACAGCTAAAAAAATTGTAAATGACATTTCAATGGTTGAATAAATTTAATAAACCATCTCTCTTTTCTTTCTGTGCTTTTCTTAAAATAACTGGGCTCTTAAACTTATAAAAGGATATTATCATGAAACATTTCTACTATTTATTAACCACGCTTCTTCTTTTAATTGCCTTAAATAATTCATTCGCACAGGATCGCCGATTTGGACTTGGAGTTATGGTTGGTGAGCCAACGGGACTAAGCGCAAAATTATGGACTTCGCAAACTACTGCCTTGGATTTTGGTCTGGGTTGGTCTGCTTTTGACAACCGCAATTACTCTGGAACTCTTGTGCATTTTCATATGGATTACCTCTGGCATTCATTTAACGCCATAAATTCAACCGAACAATTCCCAATATATTATGGAATAGGCGGACGATTTAATGGTCAGACTGGTTACGATGGATCGTTTGCAGTACGGGGAGTTTTGGGAATTGCATGGCTGCCTCGCTCCACACCTATTGATATTTTTCTGGAATTGGTTCCATCATTTGAACTTACTCCTGCTTCAGGATTTGCCCTGGATGCTTCAATAGGCGCAAGATATTTCTTCGAATAAAAAACAACAACTAAAATATTTTTAACAAAAAAAAGGATCAGGAAATGAAAATAATTGCAACTATTATAATAATGCTTTCTGGCATTGTTCATTTTACCTTGGCACAGGACGCAGTCCAGACTCCAAAGCAAAACTCTATGTCAAATGTATTCGATGTTACCGCTGAAGCTGGGGCAACATTAGGGTTTACTGATTATAGAACAAGTAAAATAAATTATACGGGAAAAGGCTCGTTTGAATATTATCTCCCTTCAACAGGTAAAGGAAATATAGGCCTAAGAGTCTTTGGACAAACAGGTTTTATTGCCGGAAGAAATGAACCGGCAAATGCAGGGAATAATACAAATGTGTTCTCTACAAAGATAGACTTATATGGTGGCGGTGTATTTTATACTCTTTCAATTGATGATGCTGTTTACCCGTGGGTGGCATTTGGAGTTTCTAATCTATGGTTTTATCCAAAGGATGGTAATGAAAATAAACTTCCCAATTATGTGGCCCAGAATTACGCTAACCATATGTTAGCCTATAACGGAGATTTGGGCGTTAGAATAATGGTGGCTAAAAATTTAAGCGCAAATATAACTGCCGGTTTAATTGTTGGAAGTAAAGATTATCTTGATGATATAAAAGCCGGATCAAATAATGATTTACTGTACACTATGTCCGTAGGTATCTCCTATTATTTTGGAAGAGCTAAAGATTCAGACCATGATGGTGTCCCTGATTCCAGAGATAGATGCCCTGGTACACCTCAAGGAGTACAGGTAGATGAATTTGGCTGTCCGCTTGATTCAGACGGAGACGGTATTCCCGATTATCTTGATAAATGTCCCAATACACCAATTGGAGTTAAAGTAGATATTGGTGGCTGCCCGCTTGATGCAGATGGTGACGGCGTTCCTGATTATCTTGACAAATGTCCAAACACACCTACTGGTGTAACCGTTGATGCTAATGGCTGTCCGCTTGATGCAGATGGTGACGGTGTTCCTGATTATCTTGACAAATGCCCAAACACACCCGCAGGTGTACAAGTAACCGCCGATGGATGTCCAATTAAGAAAGATGTTGAGAAAGTTACTGTAATAGTTAAAGAACCCGCTGAAGTAGAATCTTTAGTCCTTAACGGAGACACTAATTTTGAATTTAATAAATCAAAACTTCTCCCCAATGCATATTCTGTCCTTGACGGCCTCGTTGGCACCATGAACAAACACCCTAGGTACAAATGGGAAATTGGCGGATATACAGATGGTATTGGTTCTGCCAGCTATAATAAAAAGTTATCAAAACAAAGAGCTCAATCAGTTGTAGATTACCTCATTAGTAAGGGTATAAATAGTAATAAACTTGAAATAGTCGGTTATGGCAAAGAAAACCCGATTGCAACTAATGAAACAAATGAAGGAAGATCTATGAACAGAAGAGTTGAAATAAAAATAATTTCAAAAGACAACAAATAGATCAACTAACTAAATAGTTAAAATTAAAAGCGGCTAAAGTATGGCCGCTTTTTTATTACTTCTGAAATTTCTCTAGCTGAAAAAAGTAGTCCACATATCATCCCTTTGGACTATTGTTTGTGTACCTACCAATTCAATATTTTACACGTCAAATAGAAATACAAATCGATGTTATCTAATGACACTTTCTTTATTTTTCTTATTGAAAATTGGTATCTGGTAAATATATATAAATAATTTAATCTTTTATTAAAAACCCACACGGATAGAAAACATGGCAAAGAAAATTGAATTACAACCACAGCGTAAAGTCCTTCCCAAGACTCCAACTAGTATTCAGGGATTGGACGAAATTACAGGCGGAGGGCTTCCCAAAGGAAGACCTACTCTGGTTTGCGGAGGAGCGGGCTGCGGTAAAACCCTTTTTGCAATGGAATTTATTGTCCGGGGTGCTACTCAATATAATGAACCCGGCGTATTTATATCCTTTGAAGAAACTGAGCAGGAACTAACAGCAAATGTTGCTTCCCTGGGATTTGATCTGGATAATCTTGTCAAACGTAGAAAAATTTACCTTGAACACATTCATATTGAAAGGGCTGAAATAGAAAAAAACGGGGAATTCGATCTGGAAGGTTTGTTTATAAGGATTCATTCTGCAATTGAGAACATTGGAGCTAAGCGCGTTGTACTGGATACTATTGAAACACTTTTTTCCGGACTGCCAAATCCTTTTATATTAAGGGCTGAACTACAGCGCTTATTAAGATGGCTGAAAAAAAGGGGAATAACCTCTATAATAACTGCTGAACGCGGGGACGGAACTTTAACACGACAAGGTCTGGAAGAATATGTCTCTGACTGCGTTATCCTTCTTGATCACCGTGTAAATGACCAATCTTCTATCCGTCGCTTGAGAATTGTAAAATATCGTGGTTCTACCCATGGAACAAACGAATATCCGTTCCTGATCGATGAAGATGGATTTTCGGTAATGCCTGTAACATCACTTGGTTTGAATTATTATTCATCTGATGAAAGAATTTCAACTGGAATTCCCCGTCTTGATACAATGCTCTCTGGAAAAGGATTCTTCCGTGGCAGCACAGTGCTTGTATCTGGCACTGCCGGTACAGGCAAAACCAGCATGGCGGCTCAATTTGTTGAAGCTGCATGCAAAAGAAATGAACGGGTCCTCTATTTTACTTTTGAAGAATCACCGAGTCAGCTTATTCGAAACATGTGTTCGATTGGAATAAATTTAGAACCCTGGTTAAGGAAGGGGCTGCTTCAGTTTCATGCAACCCGTCCAACGCTTTATGGACTTGAAACTCATCTTACAACAAGTATCAAGTTAATAAATAAATTTAAGCCGTCCGTAGTAATACTCGATCCAATAAATGCATTCGTAATGGGAAATAACCAAACGGAAGTCAAAACAATGTTGCTGCGACTCGTAGATTTTCTAAAAATGAAGCGATGCACTGCATTCTTTACAAGTCTTACGTCTGCAGGGGAAAACATGGAAATTTCTGACGTATACATCTCTTCACTTATTGATACTTGGCTTCTTCTGCGGGATATTGAAATCGGAGGTGAACGCAATAGAGGATTGTATGTACTTAAATCTCGCGGTATGGAACATTCCAATCAGATCCGTGAATTTAAACTTACTAATGATGGGATCTCATTGCTTGATGTCTATGTTGGACCAGAAGGTGTCCTAACAGGTTCGGCGCGACTATCACAAGAGTCAAAAGACGAAGCAGAGCAGCTTATGCGTAAACAGGAAATTGGGCGTAAACAGTTCGGCTTAGAACGCAAAAGGGAAGCTTTAGAAGCTCAAATTAATTTATTGAAAGCTGAATTTGAAGCTGAAGAATCTGATGCTCTGAAAGTTATCGGTATTGAACTAGCAAGAAATGAAACCTTTGTTCAGGATAAGGCGAAAATGGCTCAAAGTCGAAAGGGAGATGTTTTTATGAAGTTAAAAAAACTATCAAATCTAAAATAGCTTTAGCTTGAAAATAAAGGACTATATATTAAAATCCATTTTTAAGGAATCTACTTGAAGAAGATCCGCATACAACTTATAGAAGATAACAGACTCCTGCGTAACGGAATTGAATCATTGTTAAAAAAACAGACCGATATGCAGGTTGTAACTTCCGTCGGCAACGGTGAAAATCTATTAAGTTTGTTGGAAAAAAATAAACCGAACTTAGTTCTGCTTGATCTTGGTGCATTAGACCAGGATAGTCTGTATAATGTAAAATTATCTAAGAAGAATTTTCCTGAAATTAAATTAATAGTAATGGATCTGCTGCCTCTCCAAAGAGATGTATTCGAATTTGTGAGGGCGGGGGTTTCGGGTTTTATTCTTAAAGAGGCTAATACTGCTGAGTTTTTAAAGACTGTTCGTTCTGTATTTACCGGTGCTGTGGTTTTGCCGGAGAAATTGACAAGCTCTCTATTTTCACAGATTACAGATAATGCAGTTAGTGAAATAAAACCTCTTGAGATCGTTGAAGAGGTAATTATGACTAAAAGAGAAAGACAGGTAATCGACTTGATCGCCGACAGTGCAACAAACAAAGAGATAGCAGAAAAACTTAATCTCTCCCTATTCACTGTAAAAAGCCATGTACATAACATCCTTGAAAAATTAGCCATTTCTAAACGTGTGCAGATCGCAAAACACGTACATCTTTCGGACACTTATAAAACTTCCATCGATATTATTTCTGAATAAATTAAATGATTTTAGCGGCTTTCCTTAATGAAAAATCTGTATCGATTGAAAATAATTAAAATTGGATGTGTGGGTATCGGATCTTTCTTTTTAATATTCATTCTGTTGTTTCTATTATTTTCCGATACTTTTATTAGTTCCTTCCTTAAAAACCAGATTAAAAAAACTTTTACCTTTTCATATCCAGCTGACTCATTGATGTTGGGAAATCTACATTATAAAGTCTGGTCTAATTCTTTAGAGTGCGACTCCGTTACGATGATTTCCGGTGAATATGCTTGCTGCATTAAACAACTCTCGGTTAGCGGGATCAACTGGATAAAGATTCTCCGGAATAAGGACAGTGCTCTGGATGCCTTTAGAAATGCAGTAATAAATGTGAGAGATGCAAATCTTACTTTTCGCAAGTCTCTTAATGAACTGAATTTTAGAAAACTCCATCTTTCTGTTCCAGATTCTGAAGTAGCGGTTTATTCAATTAAATATTATTCTTTAAATAAGGACGAAATTTTCTTCGCAAAAAGTAAATTTAGGCAGACTCGGTTTCTCTTTGATATTTCATCCCTCAGTATAACCGGCTTGGATTGCCTCAATATGTTCCGGGGAAATATTTACAAAGCTAAATGTATTAATATATATGACCTTTTCACCGACATCCTTGTAAATATGGATAAACCATATGACAATAATTCTTCTAATCCTAAAATGCCGAATGAATTTCTTGCTTCCATTAAGGACATCATAAGTATAGATAGTTTGAATATTTATAAGGGACGATTGAATTATAGTGAAAGGTTTGAAATAAAGGCAAAACCTGGTATTGTTACATTTAATGATGTTAATTTCTGTATCACCAATATTTCCAACCATTCTGTTCAACCCGTCACTAGCATTATTAAGGGTGATGGAATATTTTTAAATTCGGGTAGGATGAAACTATTTATGAAAATACCTATCAATGCCGAAGATTTTTCTTTACGATATTCCGGTTCACTTAGCCCTATGGATGGCTCGAGATTAAATTCATTCATTGAACCCGGCGAACATCACCGGATTAAATCAGGAATCATTAAATTCGCGGATTTTAATATTAATGTTATTAATGGACATGCGGAGGGAAAAGTATCTATGGTCTATAAGGATCTATATATAGCCGTCCTTAATAAAAATACCGGGAGCGAAAATGGAATAATTGACCGGGTTTCCTCATTGTTCGGTAGAATCTTTGTTATCCGTGGATCAAATCTGCCGGATAAAAACGGTAAAATTAAAATAGGGGCAACCAAATATTCTAGGAAGCATGATGATTATTTTTTCCAGTATATCTGGTTTGCTCTTCGAAACGGAATAGGCGATGTAGTCGGATTCCCTCCTAGATAACCTCATTTACATAATAATTTAATCATTTAGAAGTAGTCCCTTTTTCATCCTTTCGTACGATTGAACCACCAACTAATTCTCTTTATCATATACTGTGAATAAATACTAATTCACCTAAAAATATTCTTTAACTATTACAAAAGGAACCGCTATATGAACACATTAATTCTTAAAGGTAACTGGAATGAAACTGCCGGTAAACTAAAGCAACAATTTGCAAACCTGACCGATGACGACTTACTTCTCCAGAAAGGGAAGGAAGAGGAGTTGTTGGGCAGACTGCAAAACAAGCTTGGAAAAACGAAAGAAGAATTGCGAAAAATAATTTCGAAATTATAACTATCAAGGATTAACCTTTAATTAAGGAGTTCCATTGTGAATCTTTATAAAAACTTTTTGCTGCTCACAATATTTTTTTCCTTTATGATATTGATAGAAAGTTGTTCATCATCTGTACTCGTAGATGTTTGGAATGACCCGACATACCATGAACCTCCCTTAAAAAAGATATTAATCGTTTCCATGAGAAAAAACCAGGTGCAGCGTCGTATCTGGGAAGACGCTTTTGTTTTGGAATTGACTAAACTAGGGGTTAGAGCAACTTCTTCTTATTATTTGTTTCCGGATGTTCTGCCGGATACTAACCAAATTATTGAAACCGTTAAAAGAGACTTTTATGACGGTATTCTTGTTATCCATCTGCTTCAAAAAGAAGCAGAGACACGTTATGTGGAAGGTTATGTATCAAGTGAATCGAGATTAAGATTCAACCCTTTTAGAAACACGTATTCCACTTATTACCGGGATGTCGACCATCCTGGTTATGTTGATTCTTCTGTCGTTGATCGGCGGTCAATAGAAGTTTGGGTTACCAGAGATACGGAAAGATTAATTTGGGGGGCAACGAGTTATACCCCTGAAAGGAATACAATTGAAGCGGTTCAAAGTGATATAGCTGATCTTGTAATTCCTAGTTTGGTAAAATGTGCAGTCATCAAATCCATGAAATAAGAATTGATAGAATAAAATTAAATTTTAAACAAAATATTATAACTGATAAAACAATATAAAAAAGGAATTATTATGAAACGCAGTGTGGATAAATTAGTCGGCTATACAATTAGCGCAAAGGACGGCGCGTTGGGAAAAGTAAATGAATTTTTCTTCGATGATTTTACCTGGTCGATTCGCTATTTGGTTGTTGATACAGGAAACTGGTTGGCTGAAAGGAAGGTTCTCATTCCTCATGCCGCTCTTGGAAAAACTGATTGGAAAACACGAACATTTCATGTTGATCTGACGATGGATCAGGTTAGAAATAGTCCCGATATTGATACCGAAAAAACGGTTTCCCGGCAAAACGAAATAGAATTATTTGGACATTATATGCTTCCGGTTTATTGGGGAGAAAATTTTTATGCAACACCCTTTGGAATGGTACCTTCCATTCATATTAATCTGGATAATAAACTTAAAAAAAGTGAAAATAATTCTCAGATTCCGGAAGATCCGCATCTCCGGAGCACAAACAAAGTTAAAGGATATCATGTCCATGCGATTGATGGTGAAATTGGTCACTTAGAAGATTTTGTTGTGGATGATAAAAATTGGAAGTTGTGCTCATTCATGATTGATACGAAGAACTGGCTGCCGGCAAAAAAAGTGTTAATACTTCCCGAACTAATTATTCGATTCGATTGGGATGAATCTGAAATCTATGTCAATGTTACACAGAAAGATATTAAAAACAGCCCTGAATATGATCCAATGCAAACCGAATTGGATTAAAGTATATGATTATTAAAAAATATTACCCGAATTTATTTCTGACTATTTTGGCCTGTTTATGTCTCGTCAATCAGGGGTTTAGCCAAACCGTAAAAAGTGATTCGACTTTTCACCCCTACTATGTAAATTATTGGGTGACGGGATCTATCTGCGGCGCAGGTCTAATTGGAAATTATCTGGGTATTCCTCAGACCCTAAACAAAAAAGCTATTTCATTGTTGGAAATTCAGGCCCTCGACAAAGACAATATAAGCGGTATAGATTTTTGGGCATTAAAGCAGGATCCTTCAAAAACCGATGAGTATTTAACTTATTCTAATTATGTATTAACTCTTTCTGTAGCTGTTCCTCTGGCCCTCATGCTTGACGAACGCATAAGGAAGGACTGGGGTGATCTTCTCTTAATGTACATGGAAACTCTGACTATCACTACAAATATATATGAATGGAGTTTTTTAGGCCCGACTTTTCAGAACAGACTCCGTCCGATAACATACTATGAACAGCTAACTTATGAGCAAAAGAAATCGGGCAATAATAGGAATTCATTTTACAGTGGCCACGTTGCAACAGCAGCAGTATCAACTTTCTTTTTTGCAAAAGTTTATTGTGATTACAATCCCGAGATAGGAAATAATAGATATCTATTATACAGCGCAGCTCTAGTCCCGCCGCTAATTCTTGGATATTGCAGAGTAAAAGCACTCAGGCATTTCCCCTCTGATGTCATGGTTGGCATTGGTATAGGGGCTTTGTGCGGCATAATTATTCCGGAATTTCATCATTTTCAGGATAAAAATATATCTCTCGGAATGTTTGCTTCTCCGGAAGCAACTGGAATAGCCGTTAAATGGCAGCCGGATATATTAAAATAGAAACATAGATTCATAAATATAATTTTATAAATAGTAGTCTAAAGGAAATTTAAATATGAAAAACGAAAAGTTAATGAGCCCCTATCAATTGGGAAATATTGAACTTAAAAACAGAATAGTAATGGCTCCGATGACCCGTTCCCGGGCAATTGATAATATCCCAAACCCACTAATGGCTGAATATTATGAACAACGTGCTGCCGCTGGACTTATTATTACAGAAGGAACATCTCCTTCTCCGAATGGATTAGGATACAGCCGTATACCAGGTATCTTTAGTAATGCACAGGTAGATGGATGGAGAATAACCACTGAAGCCGTACATTCGAAAGGAGGGAAAATTTTCGTGCAGTTTATGCATACCGGGCGGATCAGTCATCCTGCAAACATGCCGGGTAGTGCTCAAATAATAGCTCCATCTCCTGTGAAACCGGCCGGACAAATGTGGACAGATTCTTTAGGAATGCAGGATTTCCCAACACCAAAAGAAATGGATGCTGCAGAGATAAAACACACTAAGAAAGAATTTATAACAGCAGCTGCAAATGCAATAGAAGCAGGATTTGATGGTATTGAAATTCATGGTGCCAACGGTTACCTCGTTGAACAATTTTTATCTCCGGTGAGTAATACAAGAAAAGATATTTACGGAGGTTCGATAGAAAACCGCTGTCGCTTTCTGTTAGAAATAATAGATGATGCAATTGATACTATTGGAAAAGATAGAGTGGGTCTGCGATTATCACCATATGGCATTGCAAGCGATATGCCTCACTATGCCGAAATTGATGACACATATTATTTCCTTGCAGAGAATCTGAATAAAAAAGGAATATTATATATCCACTTAGTTGACCACAGTGCAATGGGAGCTCCGGAAGTTCCACCGTCAATAAAAAAGACTATCCGCGAATTATTTGTACGCACAATTATTCTCAGTGGAGGTTATACATTAGAGCATGCTGAAAGTGATATAGATAACGGACTTGCTGATCTAATTGCATTTGGTAGACCATTTATTAATAATCCTGATCTAATATCGCGATTTGCCAATAACAGAATGTTATCTAAAGAACTTAATATGGACACTTTTTATTCGCCTGGCGAGAAAGGATATATAGACTATCCGGTTTTCGCTAAATAATCAAAGAGAACCATAAAAATATATTTAATATGGAACTTACAATATTCCTCAAAGGAATTATTATTGGCTTTGCGATGGCGGTTCCTATTGGTCCCATCGGAATAATGTGTATACGCAAAACCCTTACCGAAGGCAGATTACGCGGATTAATAATCGGACTTGGTGCCGCAACAGCAGATTTGATTTATGGGTGTGTTGCTGCCTTTGGACTTACTGTTATCTCAAGTACTCTTAACCATGAGCGGCTTTGGATTCGGTTAGTTGGCGGAGCTCTCCTCCTCTTTCTGGGTATAAGAACATTCCGTTCTATTCCCGTTAAACTTAATCTTCCGGAAAACACTAAGGGGATATTAAGATCATTTCTGACAACTGTCTTTTTAACCCTCACTAACCCCCTAACGATCTTTGCATTTATTGCTATATTCGCTTCCCTCGGATTAGGTAGCGGTCTAAGCTATTTTTCAGCCTCCTCACTTGTAGCCGGAGTATTTATTGGCTCTGGTCTTTGGTTCTTGTTGCTAAGTTCAGGAGTCACTTTTTTTAGAAAAAAACTAGACCTGGTCGGATTAAAATGGGTGAATAAAATTGCAGGTATTCTGATAATTCTTTCAGGTGTTATAGCAATTGCCAGTGTAATATGAATAACAGCACAGTATTTTCGGCAAAAATTAAAAAATATTGGAACATTCTTGGACCGGGACTGATTACCGGTGCAAGTGATGATGATCCTTCAGGAATTGCTACTTATACTCAGGCAGGTGCTGGATTTGGTTTTGCAACTCTCTGGACGGCGATCATTACTTTTCCACTTATGGCTTCTGTTCAGGAAATGTGTGCACGGATCGGTATGGTAACTCAGGAAGGATTAACTGCAACCCTGAAGAAAAAATATCCCAAAAGTATTTTATATCTGATGGCAGTTTTTAGTTTTCCTGCAATTGTTCTAAATATAGGTGCGGATATTCAGGGTATGGGAGCCGTTGCAAATTTACTGATCCCCGTAGTTCCGACTTTTGCTTTCAGCATTGTTTTTACCGGCTTGCTTATTTTTTTAATTATCAGATTTTCATACCAAAAACTCGCGCTTACTTTAAAATGGCTTTGCCTTTCTTTACTTCTTTATGTGGTTATACCGTTCCTGGTTCATGCAAATTGGATCCAGGTCATGAAGAGCACCTTTATTCCAACAATTCATTTAAATAAAACTTTTTTTGAAATTCTTGTAGCTATTCTGGGTACTACAATTTCGCCTTATCTGTTTTTTTGGCAGGCAACTATGGAGGCGGAAGATATTTCACACAGCAATAAAATAATAATTGTCAACAAACGAATATTAAATAACATGAAAATGGATATTGATTTCGGGATGTTATTTTCGAACCTTGTTATGTTTTTTATAATTCTCACAACCGGCGCAGTATTATATAAGGCGGGTATAAGACAAGTTGATACTGTAGGACAGGCCGCAAAAGCATTAGAGCCATTGACAGGAAAACTTACATATCTGCTTTTTGCTATTGGTATCATAGGAACAGGGTTTTTAGCCATACCCGTTTTAGCAGGATCACTATCATATATTTTAGCTGAAACCTTTAATTGGAGACAAGGTCTGGATAAAAAATTTCATGAGGCTAAAGGTTTTTATATCACTATAATTATCTCATTGATTATAGGGTTATCTATGGACTTTCTCCGGATAAGTCCAATACAAGCTTTAATTTACACGGCTGTATTATATGGCTTAACTGCTCCAGTTATGATTGCGATTATTCTGCATATTTGCAACAACAAAGAGGTTATGGGGAAATTTACCAATAAAAAATGGTCTAATATACTTGGGATAATTACGCTTGTTCTGATGACTGTCTCCGGTATCGCATTGATTTATTTTCAATTTAAATAGTTGTTTTACCGATACACACATGTAGTTCTTTTTTCATCCTTTCGAACTATTGTACCGGGAATGACTTATCTCTATTATGAACCTACCGAATTAATCACTAATGATAATGTAATGCAGTTAAAAGTCACTAATCTATATAAGAAAATTATTTTGGGAATTCTTGGATTCTTTGGGGCGGGTATTGTATTCTTTCTAACAAACCAATTCGGCACCGGTATTACACCTGATTCTGTTGTTTATATATCAGTGGCAAGAAATCTGGCAGAGGGTAATGGTTTCCTTACTTATAATGGTTTGCCTTTGGTTATGGAACCCCCGCTGTATTCGATCCTTCTGGCAATAATAAAAATTATAACATTTTTAGACCCGCATATATCGGCTGGTTATGTTAATGCGATTCTTTTAGGACTCATTGTGTTTATGTCAGGGTTAATAATGTTACGACACCTGCAATCATTCGGATTAATTTTATTAGGCACAATATCGGTTCTGATTTCTTATTCGATAATCCAGGCTTCTTTGATGGCATTATCTGAATCGCTTTTTATTTTCCTTACTCTATTATTTTTTTATTATTTAGATAAATATCAATCAAGCGGGAATTATTCTTCACTTTTTGTTTTTTCTCTTGTGGCTGCTCTGGCTTGTCTGACCCGGTATACCGGTATCATAATTTTAATAACCGGACTAATGGGAATTTTGTTTTGGGGAAAGAAAAACATTAAAGTACGATTGAGTGATGCCGGAATATTTATCCTTATAGCTATAGTTCCTATTGGTATCTGGTTAACCCGAAATTATTTTATTTCTGGTACTCTTGTAGGGCAAAGAGGAACATCCTCTTATAGCTTGTTTGAGAATATAAGATTTTGGTATCGGACAATACTTCCCTGGTATTTACCGGCAAATTCAACGGCAGTCTACCCCATTTATTTATTATTAGTAATAACATTGTTGATAGTATACATTCCAAATAAAGTAAAATCTTTATACTGGAGTTCAACAAGGTTAATCTGCCCGCTGCTGATATTTATGATATTTTATTCCGGTTTAATAATAATATCATCAACAACTACTGCATATGATCAGATTTCAGATAGACTGCTGTCTCCGATTTATGTGCCGATCCTTATAATTTTAGTAATGCTTTCTGATAAACTGCTTACCTGGCTAACCAAATCATTTCGATTGAAAACAATAACCGTTCTGCTATTTATTTGCTTTATCCATTTAATAAAATCACAGGGAGGAAATACCAGACGTGTGATAGAGGAATATGTAAATCTTTCAGGATGCGGATATGGATCTGAATTATGGAAGAAAAGCGAGACTATTGAATATCTTACACAACATGAGGGATTGCCAGGCAGATTTACATTATATAGTAATGAACCGGAAGCTGTTTATTTTCTTACAAATTATAAGGCAACCCGCAGTCCTGCTAAAACTTATTATAACTCAACCCAGATAATCAATATTAATCCGTACCAGGTTGATTTACGCCTGGATACTTCTAACGTATGTCTTATCTGGTTTGATAAGGCTGATCGTAGTTTTCTTTATACTGTTGAGGAATTGAAAAGAAACAGACAAATGAAAGAGATTGCCCATCTGAAAGATGGAACTATTTATACTTTATCAGGCAAATATGAACAACTCAAACTCTGATACAACCTTAAATTCTAAAACTCCATTAAAATCTGGGTCTAGATCTATATTCCAAAATTTCTTTATTGAAGTAACCTCCCTGACAATATTTACTATGCGGTTTTTCAAAGAAGTTCTTAAGCCACCTTATGAGTTTAATGAATTGATTAAACAATCATTTCTTATAGGATACAAATCTCTACCTCTGGTTGGTATTACGGGTTTCATTATTGGACTTGTGCTTACTATTCAGTCAAGGCCTACTTTGGCAAAATTTGGAGCGGAATCCTGGCTTCCAGCCATGGTTGCAGTTTCACTAATACGCGAAATAGGACCCGCTATAACTGCACTAATCTTTGCAGGGAAAGTTGGATCAGGTATAGGCGCTGAACTGGCATCAATGAATGTAACAGAACAAATTAATGCTATGCAGGTATCGGGTACTAATCCCTTTAAATTCCTCGTTGTTACCCGTGTCCTTTCTGCAACTCTTATGCTTCCTGTTTTAGTTATTTTGGCTGATGCTGTGGGACTGCTTGGATCTTTTGTCGCCGTTAATTTAAAAGGTTATGTAAGCGCTTCTCTTTTCTTTTCACAAATTTTTCAGGGCACCGAATTTAATGATTTAATTCCGGCTACAATCAAGACTTTCTTCTTCGGTTTTGCTGTGGGAATCATAGGATGCTATAAAGGATATTATTCAAATAAAGGAACAGAAGGGGTCGGTAAGGCGGCTAATTCTGCGGTCGTGATTGCATCATTATTGGTTTTTATTATAGATATGATAGCTGTTCAAATTACAAGTTTATTTCAAAGTTGATCAGGTATGAAATAATGTTTGCAGATAAATCCGAAATTATAAAAAATAATAAGATGATTAAAAGCCCCATTGTGGTTGAAATGATACATCTTTCAAAATCCTTTGATAACAATCCTGTTTTGGTGGATATTAATCTGGTTATTCACAAAGGAGAAAATGTTGTAATACTTGGGAAATCAGGAACTGGTAAATCCGTTCTGATTAAGTGTATTGTTGGACTCTTAGAACCCGACAGCGGCATACTTGAATTATTCGGCCAAAACTTAAATGATTTGAATGAAAAGGAATTAATTGAAACACGAAAAAGAATTGGATTTCTATTTCAAAGCAGCGCATTATATGACTCAATGTCCGTCAGAGAAAATCTTGAATTCCCCCTTAGAAGACAGTTACACAAATTGCCCAACGAAGAACTAAACCAAATGATTTCTGATGCTTTAATAAATGTTGGACTTGAAGAGGCAATTGATCAGCAGACATCGGAACTATCAGGCGGTATGTGCAAAAGACTGGGATTAGCACGGACTTTGATTTTAAAACCTGAGATAATGCTTTATGATGAACCTACTACTGGATTGGATCCGATTACTTCAAAAGAAATCAGTCACCTTATTCTGGATGTTCAAAATAAATATAATACTACATCCATAATTATAACACACGATATAAAATGCGCAAATCTCACGGCAGACAGAATAATATTACTAAAAGATGGAATATGCGCAGCAGAAGGATCATATAGTGAACTTGAGAATTCTAATGATAAGTGGGTACATTCATTTTTTGAATAATATAACGGTTAAAATAAAAGAGAAATAATATGAAAAAAGAAATAGGTAAAAAAACACGGTTGGGAATATTTGTTTCACTTGGGATAGCCGTATTTATATTGGGGATATATTTTATTGGTGAAAGACAACAATTATTTCGAAAATCATTTCATGTAAGCGGAATATTTAAAGATGTAGCTGGTCTTCAAAGCGGTTGTAATGTTCGATTCTCAGGAATTAATGTAGGAACAGTTGATGGCATTAGTATTATTAGTGACAGCACAGTTAGGGTGGATATATTGATTAGTGAAAGTACGCGAAAGTTCATTAAAAAAGATGCGGTAGCAAGCATTGGCTCGGACGGCCTAATGGGGAATAAAATACTAATTATTAATCCGGGAAAAATTGGAAACAAGGAAATCGAAAATAATGATTTTGTCAGTACGGTTCAGCCCATTAATATGGATGATATTATGATATCATTAAAAAGTACAATTGACAATACTTCCCATATAACAAATGACTTATCAAAGATTACAAATAACATTCAATCAGGAAAAGGAACAATAGGAAGATTATTTATGGATCAAACCGTTGCTCAAAATTTTGACTCTTCTATCGTTAATCTAAAACAAGGATTAACGGGGTTAAATAGTCTTGTGATTGGTGCAAGAAGCAGCTTTGCTCATAATTTCGACTCTACCTTTGTGAATTTGAAAGATGGTTCGCTCGAATTTAAGTTGCTTATAGAGAAAGCTAAGAAGAGCTGGCTGTTGTGGGGTTTTTAACTCCACCACTTAATGTTGGACACCTAACTTATCATAACGCCTATTTCCATTAAACATTATATTATTATAATATAACCCAATCTATAAAGTAGTCCCTTTTTCATCCCTTTGCCTTATTTACTCATTAGAACCTTATGGTTAGGTTGGTACTAAGTTAATAACATATAATTTATTGTTTTACAAGGAGTAATTATGAACAATATGAAATACAAATTTAATGTGGGACTTTATTTACTGGCTTTGGTTATGATCATTTCCGGCTGTGATGATACCAGACATAGCATCTTATTTCCACCTGCAGTCATATTCCCTACGGTAATTTCATCGAGCCCTGCGAATAGAGACCTGGATGTAGCTTTAAATACGAAAATCGGAGTAACCTTTAGCGCTCCAATGGATGCTTCAACAATTACTGCATCTACTTTTATATTAAAGTCTGGTTCTGCAGCCATATCGGGTGTTTTTACGTATACAGGAATCACTTCAGTTTTTGCGCCTTCGGCCAATCTTGCACCGAATACAATTTATACTGCTACGATTACATCCGGAACTAAAGATGTTAACGGTAATTCTTTGGCAAATAATTATGTGTGGAGTTTTACTACTGGAACATCAACCGTTACTGTTGCGCCCACAGTAAATTCAACAGATCCACCTAATTCCGCATCAGATGTGGCGCTCAATCAGAAAATAAGTGCTACATTTAGTTCTGCTATGGATCCAGTAACTATTTCCACTTCTACGTTTATCCTAAAGCAGGGTGTAACCTTAATTCCCGGGACTATAAGTTATGCTGGTAAAACAGCAATTTATACAACCGCAAATAATCTTTCTGCAAATACAACTTATACGGTTACTATAACAACTGGTTCAAAAGATCTGACAGGTAATGCCCTGGCAAATAATTATAGTTGGATATTCACAACAGGAACTGCAATCGGATATAATGTCAAACTATCCTCAAATCCTGCTGCAGGAGGTACAACAAGTGGATCTGGAACTTTCATTTCTGGTTCATTAGTAATGATGACGGCTTTATCTAATACAGGTTATTCTTTTACAAATTGGACTGAGAATGGTACTGTCATTTCGACTAACCCTAATTTTCAGTTTAATATTAGTGGAGACAAAACATACGTTGCAAACTTTGCAGTAACCGGTCCGGTTGTAGTCCTTGGAGCGGCGGCAACATATGGTGGTTTTGGTGGAAGCGCAGGGTTGACCAATCAGGGTATCTTTACTGTAATCCATGGAGATATTGGTACAACAGCTGTTTCAACATCAATAACCGGATTACATGATGGCAGCGGCAATATATTTACCGAAACGCCACTAAACGTAGGGTTAGTAACAGGTACTATTTTGTGTGCACCTCCTCTTCCTGGTACACCGGCAAACTTTGCCAAAGCTCAGCAGGCATTGCTTGATGCGACTACAGCATTCAATTACCTTAAAGGACTTCCGGGCGGGACAGATCCTGGAGCAGGTGAACTTGGCGGTTTAGTTTTAACTCCGGGAACATATACAGCAGCTTCAGGAACTTTTAAGATTACCAATGGCGATTTAACGCTTGATGCTCAAAATAATCCCAGCGCAGTGTGGGTTTTTCAAATGGCTCAATCACTAACAGTTGGAAAAGCGGGACTACCTCGCAGTATCACCCTGGTTAACGGTGCACAGGCAAAAAACATATTCTGGCAGGTGGGCAGCGCTGCAACCATTAATGGCGCAGGCGGCGGCACAATGGCTGGAACAATAATATCTTATTCAGGAGTCACTTTTTCGACAGCGGGAGTGGTTGCTTTAACAACTTTTAATGGAAGAGCATTGAGTCTCAATGCTTCAGTTACTTTCGTAAACACTATTGTAAATATACAATAGACAAAAAATAAATGAATTGTATTTAGTTATACAGTATATCAAAAATATTCATAATATAATAAAAGGTACTTCAAATGAAAAATTTCTTACTCATCCTCATTATAATGCTTACTACGGGCATTGGTATTACACATGCACAACAAAGGAACGATAGCTGGGCTTTTGGTTTCGGGTTGAGCTTTCCACGGTTTTATTCAGTAAATGAAACTGCATTAAATTCCGATTTCGGTGGCTATCTGTCAATCCAAAGGAATGTATCTACTCATGTTGGATTGCGATTTAAGGGTGGTTATTCACATATGGAAGGTCAATGGAATGATATTAACCTAAATCCGATTAATCAAACTACAGGTTTGTTTACTGGCGATCTGGATTTGTTATTATATCTTGTTCCATGCGAACCGGTTTCACCTTATATATATGTAGGAGTTGGCGGCAATTTTAAAAGTATTTCAAATGGTGCAACTCCTCTGCCCGATGGCAGCAGATGGGGCTCACAAATGAATTTCGGCTTTGGTTCCGAATTTAAACTGAATCAAAACTGGCATTTTGTTGCTGAGTTTGGATATCATATTACCAACAATTCTGAACTTGACGGAGCGATCAGCCCGACTGAGTTAAATGGAAGAGATTCTTATTTAGTGCTAAACGCCGGGGCTAAATATTTTTTTGATTTAGGTTCACCCTCTGCAGATTGCGAACCATGTAAGGGCTTAAGTGCTAATACAGACTTAACAGACTACGGCAGAATTGAAGAAATGATAGTAAAGCATATTCCAAGAGAAGTTGTTAAAGAAGTTGTTGTTGACAGATATATTATGGAAGTATCAAAAGACAGGTTAGTACTCGTTGGTTGTAATTTTGCTTTCGACAAATCAGATCTTTTACCAGAATCTTATCCAGTATTGGATAAATCAGTAAAATTATTGAATGACAAGCCGGAAATAAATGTTGAAATAGAGGGATACACCGATTATATAGGTACCGATGCATATAACCAGGAACTCTCTGTAGATAGAGCTAAAACAGTAAAAGCATACCTTGTCTCTAAAGGTATTGCCGAAAACAGGTTAACGGTTGTAGGATATGGGAAAAATAATCCAGTTGAAGATAACAAAACAGATGAAGGTAGAGCAATGAACAGAAGAATAGTATTTAAGATAATTAAATAAAGACATCTTTTTGTAAGTTGATTGAAGTCCCTGTAATATAATGTTACAGGGATTTTTTTTAACTAAGAAATAATGTAGTTCCTTTTTCATCCCTTTGCTCTATTGTCCACCCTTGTATTACTGTGTATTATACAATTACAAAATGTAAGAAACAATTTTTTTAACATGCACTGTTTTTCTCTTGTTCATCATCAGATGAAACAGTGCAGCAAAATAAAGGATACATACTATGCGTTATATTTTTGTAATAGTTGCAGCGCTTATGCTGTGGGGAACTTCTGGTACTTTACATGCACAGATTCATATAAATGCAAATCTGAACCTTGGTGCTCAGCCAATTTGGGGTCCTGAAGGTTATGACCATGCAGAAAATTATTATCTTCCTGATATTGATGTTTATTATAATGTCCCTACTCATCGTTATTATTATAATGAAAACGGGCGTTGGATTTATGGTTCTAATTTGCCAGCAAGATATCGTAATTATGACCTCTATAATTCTCATAAAGTAGTTATAAATGACCGGAATCCCTGGAAAAATAGTGATCGCTACAGAACCCAGTATGCTTCATTTAAAGGTCAGCATGATCAGCATCCCATTCGCGACAGTCATGATTCTAAATATTTTGTGAACAAAAATCATCCCCAGCATAATGCATGGGTTCAGCAGCAAAAACACGACAACGGCAACCATAACGGCCAGAACAAGGGTAACGGAAATAAAGACAATAATGGAAATGGTAAAGGAAAAGACAAATAATTTTCTGACTCTCTAGATACAAAACCTGTTTTGATTTGACTGTGAAACTTCATCTCAAAACAGGCATTTTTTTAATTCTCTATTGCCCGAAAAATAGAATTGCGTCATAATAGAGATTCTCAAACCATCTATAATAATTGTAAAGGAATTAGTTCCTTTTTCATCCTTATGCACTATTGAACAATCCTGTAATCCCATGTAACATGATGTTGTAAAATTGGAGTTAAAAAATTCTCATGAAAACTGTTTACTTATTTATCATAATTATTATGATGTCTGGACTGCATTATTCACAAACGAAAGGCTCATTCATTGTCCCGGATTCACTGACAAAGTTAAAACAGTCAATATTGGATACAAACCGGATTAATTCGAATCCTGATGACCAGAATATGAAAGTAAATGTGGTTGCGCTTGATACAAGCTCTAAGAAAATATTAGTTCAGGATTCAACGGCACATATTTATAATGAGTATCGCGGTTTGCTTAGCGATGATCCCATATATAATGTAATAGATCCTTTATATAAGCCAATTGGTAAGGTAGTTATTCAAAATGTGCTGTTAAATTTGGTAGATCACTATCTCAATAGTTTTGATTGGGCAGTAGTTGGATTTAATTCGTGGAACAGGACAGTTATAAAATCAGGATTCCCATGGAACAATGGATGGAAATGGGATGAAGACCGATTTGGCAATAACTTCTTTCTTCATCCTTATACAGGAGCCAGTTATTTTAATTCTGCACGGGCAAGCGGATACGATTTTTGGCAGTCCTCATTGTTTGTATTTGGCGGTGCATATACGTGGAAACTATTTGGAGAAAACGGAGGACCTGAAGGAAAACCAGAGAGGGAAGATGTTATAATTACAACTTTGGGAGGAATATTCGGAGGAGAAGTTTTATACAGATTAGGATCAAATGTTATTGATGAACGAGCAGTAGGCTGGGAGAGGTTCGGCAGAGAGGCATTAGCTTTATTTCTTAGTCCCGGCAGAACATTCAGCAGATTATTAAACGGAAAATTATTTGCTGTAAACACTGAGGAGGTATATCAGAAAGAACCGCTTGATATAGTTCTATCGATGGGCGGACTTCTGGTTGATAAAAGCACAATGTTCGGGACAGGAAATGCGGGATTGTTTATGAATGCAGACTTTGATTATGGCAATCCATTCGAGAAAAGATCTAGGAAGCCATTTGATTATTTCCAGTTACGGACAGATTTGAATTTTTGGCAGGGCAGAAAAGTAGTTGATAATATTATAGGATACGGGGTTTTGTCAGGTGTTAATACAAAAGTTGGGAATGTTGAAATATTGGCAGGAGCTTTTCAGCATTTTGATTATTGGGATAATAATATTTTTGAACTAGGTACAATGGCTATAGGCGGAGGAGTCATAACGAAAGCGAATTTAGTTGACAAGACCAATCTATTTACAAATCTGAATCTGGCAATTATTCCATTTGCGGGAAATTCAACAGCAACAGGACCTGATACTACCCAGGAAAGAGATTATAATTTTGGAGGGGGTGCCCAGTTTAAGTGCGATGTCACTTTGAATGTGCAGGGATTTTTTAGTCTTACAATGTTAGGATATTATTATTGGATCCATACTTATGTTGGTTATACCGGTGATAATTACATCGGTGTTCTGAAACCAAGGATTGAGTTTCACATATTCAACAATATCGGCATAGGGTTCGAACATAAAATTTATTATGACGACAGATATTTGAAAGATTTCTCCCCTACTCATGCTGTACATACAGAACAGAAACTTTTCGTTATACTTTATTTTTCAGATTTCCTTCATAATAAATAAAATCAATTATTATGGAACGAGAAGTAAAAAAATAGTTTAATTAATACAACAATAAAAGGAGAAAGAACATGCGTTATATTTTAATAATAATAGCCGCGCTAATCGTTTGTGGTGCTTCGTCAAAATTAGAAGCTCAGGTAAGTGTTAATATTAACATCGGAACTCAGCCAGTTTGGGGACCAACCGGTTATGATTACGCTGAATATTATTATATACCCGATATAGATGTATACTATTATATACCTCTCCATCGTTTTTATTATTATCATAATAGAAGTTGGATTTATAGTTCAAATTTGCCCGCTAGTTATGGTAATTTTGATTTATATAATTGCCACAAAGTAATTATAAATGAGCGGGATCCATGGAAATACGATGACAAATATAGAAATGAGTACGCTTCATTTAAGGGCCGGCACGATCAATCTCCTATTCGCGACAGTAAAGATTCAAAATATTTTGTGAATAAAAACCACCCACAGCATAATGCATGGGTTCAGCAGCAAAAACAGGGCAAGGGAAATGCTGCTGTACAGAATAAAGGAAATACCAGACCTTCCGGACCGACAGGAATTAGGCAGAATAATCCGAACAAAGGAATTACAATTAATCAGAATAAAGGAAATACAAAAGTCCAGGGAAATAAAGGTATTAGACAAAATAGTGGGGACAGAGGAAATACGTCAGTCCAAAATAAAGGAAATACTAGATCAGAAGGAAATGGAAATAGACCTGTTCAGAACAAGGGAAATAAAGGGAATGCAGGAAACAAAGGAAACGGCGGTGAAAAAGGAAATGAGAAGGATAATGGTAAAAAGAAATAAAATTCCTTCTTAAAAACAATAAATAATGCCTGTTTTGATTTGACTGTGAAAATTCATTTCAAAACAGGTAACTATTTACTTCTAAAATAGATTTGCTTTTTTTTGAACTACCGGATAACTTTCTTTATTAACTTAGGACCCTTAATTTTTTTATCTGAATACTCCACCGCCCTTAATAATCTTTCCTTTCCTGCAGCCAGTTTAATTTTCGAATCAGAATATAATTCTGCAATAACATCGCCTTTTTTACATTCATCACCAATCTTCTTTCTGAAAATTATTCCCGCCTTATGATCAATAATATCCTCCTTCGTCATCCTGCCGGCGCCGAGTTCAAGTGCGGCCATACCAATTCCAAGATTATCAACACCTCCTAAAAAACCGCCTTTACAATAAATTGTTTCAGAGAACTTTGATTTAGGATATTTATTCGCGTTTTCAATTACATCAATTTTACCGTGCTGAATCTTAACCAATTCGACAAACTTATTATATGCCTTACCGTTATTTATCATAGCCTTTGACATCTCGATTCCTTCTTCAATAGAGGATGCCTTCTTTCCAAGATAGATCATTGCTCCCGCAAGTGAAAGACATAATTCATAAAGATCTCCTTTCGCTTCACCTTTAAGCACTTGCACCGATTCATAAACTTCAAACCAGTTGCCGATATAATTTCCAAGCGGCTGATTCATATCGGTTATAAATCCAATCACTTCTTTCTTAAATGCCTTCGCAGTATTGATCAATGAATTCGCCAGTATTTCTGCATCCTTCATGCTTTTCATAAATGCACCACTGCCGGTTTTAATATCAAGCACAAGTCCGTCAATTCCTTCAGCAAGTTTTTTACTCATAATGCTTGCAGTAATAAGTGGAATAGATTCAACAGTGCCAGTTACATCGCGAAGCGAGTATATAACTTTATCTGCAGGAGCTATCTCTTTGGTTTGCCCGATAAGAACAACACCGCATTTCTTAACTGCATTTTTATATTCTGATAATGAGAGGTCAGTCCTGAAACCCGGAATTGATTCAAGCTTATCCAACGTACCTCCGGTATGTCCCAGGCCTCTGCCTGAGATCATCGGCACAGGAACTCCCGCTGCTGCAGCAATGGGTGCAATAATCAAGGAAGTTTTATCGCCAATTCCGCCGGTTGAATGTTTATCTACTTTGATTCCTTTAATAGCCGAAAGATCGATCACTTTTCCACTGTAAAGCATTGCTTCTGTAAGGCATGCAGTTTCGGCTACAGTCATACCATTTATAAAAGCTGCCATCAGGAATGCAGAGAACTGGTAATCGGGGATTTTGTTCTTCGTAAAAGACAAAACAATAAAATTTATTTCTTCACGGGATAATTCTACTTTATCTCTTTTCTTTTTAATTACTTCTATTACGTTCATTTTAAACTTCTATTATTATCAGAGGTTCGAAATTACAAAAAGAAGCTATATAATGCTATTCCTCTTTTAACTTTTCCGATAAATGAGTATCTTATTTTTCTTATTTTTTTATAAACAAAACACTTGAAAGTAAATGTTATTCAGTCAAAGAACGCATAACTGCGGTGAGTTAAGAGAAAAGAATATTGGCGAAAAAGTCGTTTTAAATGGTTGGGTCGATACAAGACGCGATCTCGGCGGCATCATTTTTATTGAAATGAGAGACCGATATGGAATTACTCAAATTGTTTTTGAACCAACATATAATTCCTCCGTGCATCAGGAGGGAAAAGACCTCCGCAGTGAGTTTGTGATCTCTGTTGAGGGAACTGTCAGAAAAAGACCGGGTGGAACTGAAAACCCGGAACTTGCAACTGGTCTCGTAGATGTTATGGTTGATAAACTTGTTATTCTTAATGAAGCTAAAACTCCGCCTTTTCCAATAAAGGATGAGGTTGAAGTCAGTGAAGATACCAGATTAAAATACCGGTACCTTGATCTTCGAAGACCTAAGGTTCAGAAAAATCTCATCCTCCGCCATAAGATGGCTATACTTGCCAGAGAATATTTTGACAAGAATAATTTTATTGAAGTAGAAACTCCGGTGCTCATGAAAAGCACTCCTGAGGGTGCCAGGGATTTTCTTGTGCCTAGTAGAGTCCACAAAGGTAAATTCTTTGCACTCCCCCAGTCACCGCAGCAGTACAAACAGATCCTCATGGTTTCGGGAATAGACCGGTATTTTCAGATTGTCAAATGCTTCCGCGATGAAGACCTTCGCGCCGACCGTCAGCTTGAATTTACTCAGATTGATGTCGAAATGTCTTTCGTCGAACAGGAAAATATTTTCGAAATTGTCGAAGGATTGGTTAAACTCTATTATAAAGAAGTCTGGCATAAGGAACTTTCACTGCCGCTTCCGCGGCTGACTTTCGACGAAGCAATGGAAAAGTACGGTAGCGATAAACCCGACCTAAGATGCAGCCTCGAAATGGTTACTCTTAATGAAGTTTTTGCAGCTACTTCATTCAAAGTGTTCCAGGACCAGGTTAAAGGAAAGGGCATCATTACTGGACTCCTCGCTCCCGGCTGTGGTGAATACACTAGAAACCAGCTTGATGTACTCACAGATTATGTTAAAAAACTCGGTGCAGGCGGGCTTATCTGGATGCGCGTAAAAGAAAATGAACTCGAAGCTCCAATAGCAAAGTTTTTAAGCGATGAAGAAAAAAATAATATAGTTTCAAAACTTAATGCCAAACCGGGCGATCTTTTGTTTATTATTTCTGGACCCCGGTTAAAAGCCTTGAATATCATGGGCTCTCTAAGACTCGAAATGGCTAAGCGCCTTGATCTTATTAAAAAAGATGCTGATCCAAAACTCCTTTGGGTTACCGACTTCCCTCTATTTGAGTGGGATGAGGAAACCAAGCGATATTATGCTATGCATCATCCCTTCACATCACCTCGGCTTGAAGATGTTCCGTTTATGGAATCCGACCCCGGTAAAGTAAAAGCAAAAGCATATGATCTTGTGCTTAACGGAAGTGAAATAGCTGGCGGAAGTATCCGGATTCATAACGCTGATCTGCAGGCAAAAATGTTTAAAGCTCTAGGTATTACCGATGAAGAAGCAGAATATAAATTCGGCTTCCTTATGAATGCTTTTAAATATGGCGCCCCTCCTCATGGCGGTATAGCATTCGGTTTCGATAGAATGGCCATGATCTTCGCAGGTGAAAATTCTATTAGAGAAGTAATTGCATTCCCTAAAACTGCAAGCGCTGTTTCTCTGATGGACGACTCACCATCAAACGTCTCAGATGATCAGCTAAAAGAACTCCACATTAAATTACGCTAACATTATCCCCGCTCGCGGGGATTATTTTTCAAAAAATAATCCTATAGTTCATATCAATAAATTTTAGTTTTACCCCCCCTTTTTGACCGCTTGGCGATATTCTATTAACTTTCTTCTGCTTTTGACCTATTTTAGATATGGTCCGTTAAATTTTTACCCCACTTTAATGGACTTTTCGCCCGGCAGCCCTCCGCCGGGCATTTTTTTCCCCCTCATTCTTCATAAAATTCAGGTATTCCCTGATTATTTTTCAATAAAATAATTCATATATAACAATCCTAAATACCATTATTTGCTTGACAATCAAATAACATGGGTATAATTTTCTTTTTAATAAGTTATTAATTTTTATTGGGTCATATCTATGTCCAGCCGCAAAACTGTAAATGTACTCGTGGGAATACTTTTCACCCTTTTATTATCACTTGTCCTTCAAAATTGTAAAGGGGCAGAATCTAATGTCTCGGCAAATCCGACGACTACAACAAGTGGATCTGTATCCGTTTCTGTTGCTTCTCCTAAAAATGGTGATACCCTAACTGTGGGATCGTCATTTACTATAAAATGGTCTACTAATTCAACCGCCAAGGTGAAGATTGAATACTCCACTAATTTCGGTCAAAATTGGTTTGTTATAGCTGATAATGTCGAAGATAATGGCAGTTATGTCTGGTCACCAATACCTAATCTTGCTACTACATCAGGAAAAATCAGGATTACCACCGATGATAACGTTGCGAGCAATATCAGCGCTGGTTCTTTTTTTATTTTTTCTCCATCAGGAAAACTTTTAGCTCTCAGCAAACCGGATGGCGGTGAGACATTATATACAAATGACTCTTTCAGAATTGAATGGGTTTCTTCCGGTATTACAAGTATTAAAATTGCTTTTTCTACAGATAATGGAGCCTCGTATAATACTATCATCGGAACTTTCCCAGCCGATAGCGGATACTATGTTTGGTCTCCTATTCCGAACTCTCCATCTACTAATTGTATATTGAAAATAACAGATGTCGCTAATGACTCCGTTTCTGATAAAAGTAAAAGTACTTTCATTATTGCTGCACCGCAGTCAATTACTATCACTAGCCCCAACGGCGGTGAAAGTTGGCCTGGCAATTCAGGACAACCTATTACATGGTCCAGCTCGCAGGTAAGTACTGTTAAAATTGAGTATACTCTTGATAATGGAAATTCATGGACTACTATTATAAGTAGCACCCCCAGCTACGGGACTTATCTCTGGAACCCTCTTCCAAATATTCCTTCTAATAATGCACGTATAAGAATCTCGGATGCTTCAGACGGGTTTCCTTCTGTAACCAGTAGTGGACTATTTTCTATTACTCCCGAACCGGCTCTTAAAATTATTACACCTGATGGCGGTGAAAACTGGATGTCCGGATCAAGTCAGATTATCCGCTGGAATTCACTCGGTAAAATAAAACCTGGACCTGGCACCCAGATTCAAAAATATTTTAGGAATACGCCTTATTCGACTCAAACAATTGCTAATATAAAAATTGAATATACAACTGATAACGGCGCTGATTGGAATACTGTTGTAAATAGCACTCCCAATAATGGCTCTTATTTATGGAATCCTATTCCATCACAAAACTCCTACTTGTGCCGTGTAAGATTAAGTGATGCTGATGCCGGAGTTCCTTTTGTAATTTCTGATAGCGCTTTCGTTATCTATAATAATGTCCCGAGGCAAATTGTAATTAAATCTCCAAATGGGGGTGAAGTATGGCAGGCAGGTACTACCAACATAATAAATTGGAGTGTCTCAGGTACTGTAACAGCTGTAAATATCGATTATACTACGAATAATGGCACTAGCTGGATACCTATAGTTGGAAATTATGCTTTAACTCCGGGTTATTATTCATGGACTCAGGTACCGTCAACTCCATCAACTAACTGCAAAGTTAGAATTACTGATGCCCTTAATGGCTTCCCTTCTAGTACAAGTACTTCTACTTTTACTATAGCCCCTCCCCCTGATATTACTGTGACATCTCCTAATGGAGGCGAAACTATTCAGGCTGGGAATGATGTAAATATTACATGGACTTCAACAAATGTTGGATTTGTTAAAATTGACTATACTACTAATAATGGTGCTGTCTGGGATACTATCGTTTCTTCTACTCCAAGTATCGGTCGTTATACCTGGCACGGCGTACCTAGTGTTAATTCCTCATTGTGCAGAATCAAAATTAGTAACGCAGACGGCACAGGACAACCATTCGATATTTCTGATAATAATTTTACTATTACTAACCTGATAGTACAGACTCTTAAACTAACTTCCCCCGTTGGTGGTGAAATCTGGGCGGCAGGAACTACTCAAAACATTACAATGACCGGTAGTGCAGTAAATTTTGTGAAAATCGAATTTACTTCTAATAATGGTATCGACTGGAACACCATTACTTCGAGTACTCCGTGGTCTGGTTCTTATGCTTGGTCGCTGCCTAATATAAATTCCACTCAGTGCAAGGTCAGAATTTCTGATGCGGCAGACGGAAATCCTTCTGACGTTAGTGCAAGTACATTCGTTATAAATCCTATCGCCGCTATTTCTGTAACGGCTCCCAACGCTGGCGACGTTTTCGTTGCCGGAGACCCGGTGAATATAAAATGGACTTCGACCGGTGTCCAAAATGTAAAAATTGAATATACAACCGATAATGGTATTCTTAATACAGATTGGCATAGCCTTGTTGACAATACTCCGAGCAATGGCCTCTATGTCACTAGCTTCTCAGTTCCGACAAATCAATACAGGATCAGGATAAGCGAAGCTGTGAATGGGTCCCCTATGGCTTACAGTAACGGTGTCTTCACTATCTCTCCTCAACCGGTTAGAAGCGTTACTGTTATGTCTCCAAATGGTGGCGAAAATTGGCTGGTCGGCGCTACAAATGAAATTCGATGGACTTCAACTAATATAGATTCTGTTAAAATTGAGTATTCTATTGATGGCGGTGCTGACTGGAATACTATCATTAGTAGCACTCCTAGTAATGGGTTATATAATTGGGTCGTCCCTGTTACGACTTATAGGTCAGATATCTGTCTGATCAGAATTAGTAATACTAAACTTGGTACACCATCCGATATTTCTGACGGCAATTTTTCAATTCATCCAAACTCCAAGCTGCTGAGATGGGAATTCCCAAATGGCGGTGAATATATCTGGCAGGATACATTGGTTACTTGGGTATCTACAGGCGTGTCAAATGTCAATATCGACTATACTGACGATAATGGTAATACCTGGAACCCGGTTGCAGTCAATTACCATTCAACTGGTGCATTCTGGTGGATTCTGCCGATTAGCCAGCCATCTACTCTTGCTCGGTTAAGAATCTATGATTCAAGTGATCCTACTGTTTCTGATATGAGTGATTCATATTTCAATCTGCATATCAAAGCGGGTATTAACATTATTGCCCCTGGTGCATCCGCTTCTTTCTCGGTTGGTTCCAAAATGAATATTTCATGGACAGGAAATGATAAAATCTCCTCGGTTAAAATTGAATATTGGAGCGATAATACTAAACGTTGGAATTTAATTGCCGATAATGTTCCAAGCACTTATAAGAAAATAAATAATTATCTTTGGCAGAGTATTCCTCAGAATAAAGGAAATATTCAAATAAGAATAACTGATTCAAAAGGAAAATTTACAACTAAAAGTAATACGGTAACTATTAATTAAATCATGCGGCCCGGGGATTACTCCCCGGCTGCATAATGATAATTATTTTTTACACAGACTGTTAAATAAAAAATTATTATAATATTATCCTAAAACGATTTTATTATTTTTGGAGAAAGTATGGCTACTGAGTTTATTGCACATATTGAAATACCGGTCAAAGATACTGACAAGGCAGCTGAATTTTATACTAAACTCTTCGGTTGGGACTTCCGTCCCTTCGGCAGAGGTTACCACCTTTATAATACACATAAAGGTTTTACTGTCGGACTAAGAAAGGCTGATAATATCTCATCAGGAGATACTACCATCTTTCATCTTAGAATAAGTGATATCGAGAATTATTTAGTCAAGTCAAAAGAACTCGGAGGAGATGTATTTCGCGGGAAAACAATTATCCCCGCAATGGGGCACTATGCATTAATTAAGGATATTGACGGTAATATTATCGGTTTATTTCAGGGAAATTAATTCCTTCTTAAATTATTTTAGGTGATTTTAATAACTGACAACAGGTTATTTGCATTGCATATTTAGTCTAAGATTTATAATTTAGTTATTCTTTATTTAGGAACTCTATGTTTATTCTTGGTATTATTATAATTCTCTCTTATTTGGTAGGTTCTATACCAACAAGTATTATTGTGAGTAAACTTTCCCGAGGAATAGATATCCGGAATTACGGAAGCGGTAATGCCGGGGGTACAAATGTTATGAGAATCCTTGGGTGGAAACATGGAGTTTTTGTAATTCTGCTTGATGCATTAAAGGGTGTTCTTGCAGTTATTGTTGTTGCAAGACTTCACCATGGAGCTGTTCCTTTTGAAAATGCTACTCCTTTTGACGATTTTACCCTTGTTCAGATTATCGCCGGAATTGCTGCAGTAATTGGACATATATGGACTGTTTTTGCTGGCTTTAGAGGCGGAAAGGGAATAGCAACTGCTCTTGGAATGCTTCTAATGATTGTTACCGTTGATATGTTGGTGGCCGTCGGAATATTTATTATCGTTGTTACACTTTCAAGATACGTATCTTTGGGCTCAATAATAGCCGCACTGTCTGTTCCTTTGACCCTGATCGTTAGAGAAAATCTTTTCCATGTGGATGTTCCGGGTTATAACACTCTTCTCCCTTTTGTTATAATAACCAGTTTATTAGTTGTTTACACACATAGAAAAAATGTGGTCAGGTTATTAAACGGCAGTGAAACAAGAATTAGTTTTTCTAAAAAGAAAACAACTTCAGCCTTATAATGAAAATCTCTGTATTGGGAGCCGGTGGCTGGGGAACCACTCTCGCTGTTTTACTCCATTATAATGGTCACAATGTAACCCTTTGGGAATATAATAACAGTTATGCTAAAGCTCTTAATAAATCCAGGGAGAATAAAATTTACCTTCCCGGAGTCCCAATCCCAAAAGAAATTATTATTACCCACGACCTTAAATTAGCTACTAACAATCAGAATATGATTGTTCTTGCTATCCCATCTCAGTTTTTAAGACATGTGGTTGAACAAATTAATCCTTCAAGTATAAAAAATTCTATCCTGGTCAACGTAGCTAAAGGTATAGAAACCAATACAACGTTCACGATGTCTCAGATGCTTAAAAATGTAATCCCTTCATTAAACGATGATCAACTTGGAATTTTATCTGGCCCTAGCCACGCCGAAGAAGTTAGTAAACGGATCCCGACCGCTGTTGTTGCTGCATCTAAAAATAAAGACACATCAAAATTTATTCAATCTGCCTTTATTACCTCCTATTTCAGAGTTTATTCTTCAATCGATATCCTGGGTGTTGAACTTGGCGGCGCCTTCAAAAACGTGATCGCAATCGGTGCCGGCATTATTGACGGAGCAAAATTCGGCGACAACACTAAAGCGGCTATAATGACACGAGGAGTCGCTGAAATATCACGGCTCGGAATTGCAATGGGTGCATTACCCGAAACTTTTGCCGGTCTATCTGGTATGGGTGATTTAATTGTTACATGTATGAGCCGACACAGCCGTAACCGATTTGTTGGTGAACAAATTGGTGGAGGTAAAAAATTAAAACAAGTCCTTAATGCAATGGATATGGTCGCCGAAGGAATCGAAACCAGCCGTTCAGCTTCTCAGCTTGCAAAGAAATATAATGTAGAAACGCCAATTACATTCGAAGTTTATAATATTCTGTTCGAGGATAAAGACCCGGTTACCGCCACTACCGACCTCATGACTCGCGATATGAAAATGGAATGACTCTGCCTTTGGTAGATCATTTATCCTTTACATTAAATTCAACTCTTCTGCTGTTCCCGTTAAATTCAGGATAATACATTAAGTATGCCTGAGCAGGTGAAACTGTCACTTTGCCTGGAATCTGAGCCCTCATTAAATATGTGAATACCATTTCTTTGTTAACATTTGTCACAAAATATGAAACTTTCTGATCCCGGTATTCTTTATCTGCATAGAACCAGCGCCATGGATTAAATCCGTTCCTGGTACCTATAGGATGTACACGAACATTATTCTCTCCTTCAATTTCATATTTACTTTCATCTTTTATTGTTTCAAATCCCGACGGAAGCATATCTTCTAAAATAAAATATTGCAGATTATCCGTTTTTGTATTCACAAAAGTTTTAACAAATATTTCATCTCCCGATTTTATTTCACCGTTTACAAATGTCTTAGTGTAAATAATCCTGCCATCTTTTTCCTCTGGTGAGAGCAGATAATATTCACGCCTCACACTAACATTTGATGTGTCGGAATTGTCTGAATTTTGAGTATAATATAAATTTATTCCGGAAAAATATAATCTACCGGTACCTTCTTTTTCTATCCTTATATTATTTTCCCCTTTTATCAAATTGTTATCTTTGGCTCCGTCAACAATAACTTCAGAAGGTTGAATATATACATTTGCCGCCCCGACTATCTTCGAGTCTACCTTTATTCCATTAAGATAAACCACGTAACTATAATCAGGATTAAGTTCGTTTGTCGTTTTAAGATAGTCTGACAATGCGAATATCACCGAGGCTGTCTGCTGTGTCGATCTCCAGGAATATCCCTCTTTTTGCTTCATAAGCCAGTTTACTGCTTTTGAAATTATTTCGGATTGAACTCCGGTTTTTATCAATGCCTTAACGGCAAAAGCAGTCGTCTGAACATTATCATCCTGCCAGTTATAGTGCCATTCTTTGCCTGACCAGAATTCCATCCCTCCATTATTTGTTGTTCTCTCTTCGAGTAGCTTAACATATTCTTCTGCCAACAAATTTGCCTTTAGATTCATTAGCGAAATTATATTCAATGAAAGTGCATATGAATTTAGTTTAGACGGCTCCATAGTCTTAATTTTGTTAAAAATCAGCGCATTATTTTTTTGATCTTGTGAGGAGGAAAGCGCATATATCATAAATGCTTCTGTCGTGAGATCCAGTTCCGTTGTACTATTCAATTGATTGTATAAATTTTCAAGCCCCTTGTTATATATTTCTCTATCTATATTATAACCTGCCTGTTGTGTCAGGTTCATTCCATAAATAACATAAGCAGTCATATAAGGATGTGTATTGTCGTTCGTCCACCATCCCCAGCCGCCGTCCTGATGTTGAAAATTATAAAGTCTCTGTAGTCCTGCATCCACCATATTAGGAAGTTCTGTTATCGTTTTTGATTTAAGGGGGGCCTTCAATTCTTTGAAAGTTTTTGCCGCTATTATTGTCGGCAGAAACCGACTCATTGTTTGTTCAACACAGCCATATGGATATCCTGCAAGATCATCAAGAGCTTTTAACATTGTTCCGGCTAAAGAAGGTGAAACTGTAAATGAAAACTTAGTACTCCTCAAATCAACATCTTCAGGAAGATTGAATTTCAGATCTTCTTCATTCCGGTCAGATAGTTGTGCTGTTACAGATTTTATCTCCTTCATCCCTTTAGGAATTATTGGAACCTTCAATTCCATTGCATCAGATTCACTGTTTGTCAGCGCTTTTGCGGTTAACTTTGCTTCACCTGAAGGAATGTCAACCTTTACCACCCAATCAATTCTTAATTCTGTATTCTTTTCTATGGTCAGTTCATATAATCCTTCTTTTTCGTTATAAATTTTATCGGAATATCCGGGCGTATTTATTTTCGAACTAATTAGAGTCAGGTTTTTAGTATCAAATGTAATCTTGGTCTTTTTCTTATCATTCAGATAATTATGAACAATCGTAGATATCGTTATCTCGTCCCCCTCCCTGAAGAATCTAGGAGGTTCCATTCTAATTAATAAATCTTTTCTTGTGATAGTTTTATTCACTTCCTCTCCAACTTCTGTATTTGAAGTAATCCCCTTTACGGAAATTCTCCAGGTTGTTAAGTTATCAGGCATCTTGAATTTTACTAAAGCAATTCCATTTTCATTAGTCTTGATATTAGGAACCCAACATGCTGCATCTTCAAAATTAGAACGGACCACTGCATCCTTATATCCGGTATCCATTCCGCCGGAAGTTGATGCCTCTAATTTAAGTGCTGATTTATCTGCAAAAGCCATCGGCATCCCGTTTATTCTTCCTGCCTGAACTTGGTTAACATTTTCTCGAGTATTATGAATTAATTGTTCTATTGGATAAACAACAGCTGCATTAAACTTTTTATTGTTATCAACTACCACCTTATCTATCATTGTAATCACATTCTGATTATTGACATAATAAAAACAATATTGTCCGGTTTTAATCTTTAAGAATTCATAATTCCCAGCAGTATCGATTTCCGTCACATAGTAATTTTCATCACTATTAAGAATTAGCTTTAATCCCGGGACTACCTTTTTTTCTTTGTTAAGTATTTTACCGAATAACCTTCCATTCCCTTTCTTTTCCAACAAACCCTGATCTGTATTTTTATCAAATGCCATGACAGGCCGGCTTGATCCGTACGACTGCATATAGAAATATGAATTAGCTGCGGGTATGTATGAATATTTTGGAGCATAAAAGAATGATTTTAGATCTAATGACTGATCCTCCTTTATAGAATAAATACTTTCATCAACTACTCCAAATGATAGTTCAGCGTTCTTTACAGAATTGCCTTTGAAATCCTTTACCAATAATTCGTATGATGCACTGTCAGCAGGTTTAAATTGTTTCTTGTCAGGAACAATAGAGATATTTAAAAATTTATCCCTGGCCAAAACACCTATTTGTTTTGAATTATTGTAAAATTTACCGTCCTTAATAAACACCACGCTTATATTAAAACTTGGCGCAAACCTGTCATCCAGCTTTTCCTTGAATACAAAACTTTTCTCTTTAGCAGTAATCTTTTTATAATAAAATATTTCTTTTGATTCATAGGTGAGCAGCAGGTCGGTTTTCCCTGACGGTAAAAATATATATGCAGTTAAACTATCCCCCTTTTCATAAGCATCTTTATCAGTAACGATTTCCACTCCTTCCCCGTCATTATAATAATAAGATGGTTCACCATAATAAAATGTACTTTGTGACGTGATTTCACGTCCTTTATCGTCTTTTGCTGTCACAACATAATTATAATACCCGGTTTTTAAATCCTTTGGTAAAAAATTAACTGCTGATTTTCCGGAAATGTCTGTCCTTCCGGAAAGTGAATCCTTATCAATTATCCCTTTTCTTAGATTTCTCTGTTTGGAATCTTCCGGATAAGAAATAAAAACTTTATAATCTGTTACTACCGGTTTATCTGCAAAATCCGCAGCATTAATTTTGAGAATAACAGGGTGCCCCTTCTCAGTAAAATATTTATCTGGGGTGGTAAAAATGGAAAAATCGCCCCTTGTTATGTTTACTTCGGAACTCCCTGTAACTATGTTTCTTGAGGCATCTGTTATTTCGGCAGTAATTACATAAACATAGTCCAAATAGGGTTCCTCTGTGGCTTGAAATGAAAAATCATATTCCCCTTTGCTATTTAATGTACCATCCAACTGTTTCACAAACTGCATCTCTCTGTAATTGACTGGTCCTATTTTTTCGTAGGTTCTGTAAAACCATGAATAATCTGACCAAAACCACCATGGTCTCCAGAAATTTTTCTTGTAAATTTTTAATGTGACTGCTCCGTTTGTAACAGGTGAACCAAAGTAATAATCAGCTTTAACCTTTCCATTAATCTCATCCTTATTTGCATAACTTGATTTAGGTAGTTCCACCTTCACTAAAAATTCCGGTTTCTTGTACTCTTGAACTTCAAATGAACCGTAATAGGTGCTCTCTTCTTTGGATATTAATATTGAATAACTGCCGAGATCAGCATCTTCACCAAGTTTGAAACTTCCGCTTATTGATCCAATTTCACTAGTCTTTAAAATTCCAGAATAAACTTCCTTGTTTTTAGGCGATTTAACCGTAACAGTAAATTCTGTTCCTGCAATATTTTTTAATTCGTTTCCTTCTTCCTCTCTAAAAATACCTTTGAAGAATATTACCTGACCTGGTCTATAAATTGGTTGATTTGTGTATATATAGGCCGCTATCTCCTTCTGATTTCCGAAATATAAATATGGATTACTGATAATTGTTTCTTTCCCCGATTGTGCGGCTAATAAAGGATGGTTTTCAAAATCTGGGTTATCTCCTGTCTCATATTTAAATAAAACCAGCCCCTCCTTATCTGTAAATGAACTAATGACCTTTTTGTTATTCACAAGTGTAAATTTAACTTCCTTTATAAATTCACTTGTTCTGACATCTGTAAGAAATGCCAATATCTGGTTGGGGGAATTTTTATAAACTATCGCTTTGTTGGTCACTGCGACAATACAATAACCCACAAGTCCTTCCCTCATCGCCTGTATAATGTAAATTCCAGGTTCTTCTATCTTTCCGACTGAAACATTTCCCTTGCCATACGTTTGCCTTCCAGTGATGATGCTATTCCATTCCTTTACTTTTTCAGTATACTTGAGAAGAATATCCCTCTGCTTTCCAATAATATCAACCCCATATGATGAATTTAATTCAGAATAGAATTTAATGGGATCTGTAATTTTAAGAAGTTTGAAGCTGAATTCAGGAGGATTTTGATTTATTCCGTTGTATAAATAAAGATTTATGGTCACTTCACTCCCGGGGACGAATGTAGTATAGTTGCTTAAAGTGAAATTGTCTTCGGGACTAACCCGGTTAGAACTCCCAACTATAAATGGCAGAACTATTGCACAAAAAAGAAGAGGAAATTTTTTGAACCGGTTCATTTGCAACTCCAGTTTAACTACTACTTTAGACATAAGCATTTATTAAAAGTGCCCCGACAATGAATGACTATATATAAAATATTTCTGCATAACAATCAAAACAAAGAATAAATGTACTTTATCGACCCATGCCCCAATATAGTCGAATAGTTGGGGCATTCTCCTATACCCTTTCATTATGCCTCCAGTGGTTGATTATCCCCCCATAAGGGTATAACTTGACCGGGTGAATAAATAAAAACAACGAAAGAGGTGAGTGTTGAACTCAATAACTAAAACCTTAATACTTTTGGTTATGATTTCGTTGGTAGGATTCACACTTGTATCTAATAATGAAGAGAGTAAGGTTGTAAGCGTAGTTAAAGATTCGATAACTACGGCAAATGTTGAAGATGCGGCTGTAAATGCTTCGGTCATCAATTATATTGATAAAGGAGAAATGACAGCATCCTGGTACGGTCCCCATTTCCATGGGAGAATGACTGCAAATGGCGAATGCTATAACCAGATGGCTTTTACAGCAGCCCATAAACAGTTGAGGTTCGGAACTCTATTACGTATCACTAATCCTCACAACAACAAGTCAGTTATTGTTAGGATCAATGACCGGGGGCCGTATATAAAAGGCAGAGAACTGGATCTATCTAAAGCTTCTGCTAATGCTTTAGGATTGACAGAAAAAGGCGTTATAAAGGTTAAAGTTGACCAAATTTCGTTAAAAGGAGTCAATTTTCCCGTAATCTCTCTCGATTAAGATTGTAGAAATCCTACCAATTGAAAGCTGTCCCTTCAAAAAGGACAGCTTTTCTATTTTAAACCAATTCGTTAGGCAATATGATTCTCAAAATAAGACATCTTTAGATTCTTTTTCATTTTAAACTTTATTTTATATTTACCTATTTCCTTGCTATTTTGCCTTTAACTTTTTAACGAATATTTAATCTATGAAGCTTAACTTAGGATGCGGTAAGGATCTTAAACCAGGATACATAAATCTTGACATCGTAGACTATGGTGGCAATCAAATCCATGACATAAATACTTTTCCCTATCCGTATGATCCTAATACTTTTGATGAAATCTTCTGCTCACATATCCTCGAACATCTCGATAGTTTTCATAAAACGGTAACCGAACTTTTCAGGATCGCAAAACCTAACAGCGTTATTATAGTATATGCCCCGTTTTTCCTTAATACCAAATATTTTGGGGAACCCGACCATAAAATCCCGTTTTCTATTCGAACTTTTGATAATTATGAATTTATCGGAAACCGTAAACTTAAATTCTATGAGAAATGGAAACTTAATCACCGAACCAATTATGAGGGAAAGGCACAATTCGAAATTATTGAGAAAAGATTCATTACATCACATTTCAAAGCCCTTAAATGGATGGACTTTATTGTAAATATTGAACCCGTAATGTATGAACGTTTCTTTGCTGGCATCTTCTCCCCCGAAGAAGTCTATTTCAAACTCCGTGTAATTAAATAAATTAACCCGCTCCCCATCTTCATTTCCTCTGGTAATTAGACTATCATTCCTTCGCCTTCATTGCTCCTACAACTACTATCACCCATCCTGCGAGAAAACATCCCCCTCCTAAAGGTGTTATTATTGCAAAATATTTAATCCCGGTTATAGAATAACTGTAAAGTGAAAACGAAAATAATAATACTCCAGCAGTAAATAAAAGACACGCCTTATCAAATTTTCCACCATTGATCGCAAGAGATAATATAGCAAGTGCATGAATTAGTTGATAAAATACTCCGGTTTTAAATATTTCCACCATTTCAGGTGATAACAATCCTTTCAAACCATGAGCCCCAAATGCCCCAAAACCCACTCCCAAAAATCCAAATAAACCGCCGACTATAGTATAGAATCTGTTCATTGTGCCATACCTTCTTTAATTCCTATTAATAAATTACTAAATTTGATTTCTAATCTAAATATATAATTAGTCGTTTTAGCCGCATGGATAATTTTCTAATGTGGATGTTTAATCATTATGAATAAATTTGAACTTGTATCTAACTATAAACCTTCGGGCGATCAACCAGAGGCTATTAAACAATTAGTCGAAGGTATTAAACGTGGGGATAAATTCCAGACACTGCTAGGTGTAACTGGTTCCGGAAAGACGTTTACCATTTCAAATGTGATTCAACAGATGAACCGGCCAACCCTTATAATTTCGCATAATAAAACACTGGCTGCGCAGCTTTATTCAGAGTTCAAATCTTACTTCCCCAAAAATAATGTCGAGTTCTTCATAAGTTATTATGATTATTACCAGCCGGAAGCATACGTTGTTTCAAGCGATACGTTTATCGAAAAGGATTTTGCTGTAAACGAGGAAATTGACCGGCTAAGATTAAAAGCTACTACTGCGTTAATTGAAGGGCGCCCTGACACTATTATTATAGCCAGCGTAAGTTGCATTTATGGAATCGGCGCACCTCAGGAATATGCAAAACAGGTTATGTTCCTTAAAAAGGGAGGTTCAATTGAAAAGAAAAAACTCCTCCGGGATCTTATTGACATCCATTATGTAAGGAACGACTCGGATTTCACTCGCGGAACTTTCAGGGCCAGAGGTGACGTGGTTGAAATTATTCCCGCATATCAATATGAAGAAGCAATCAGACTTGAATTTTGGGATAATGAAATCGAAAAAATATCAATAATTGATTCGGTAACTGGAGATACTTTAAGAGAAGTTGACTCAACAGCGGTTTATCCTGCAAAATATTTCGTTACTAGTCGGGATCAGATTCAGAAAGCAATTTTTGATATAGAGGAGGAACTGGAAGAGAGACTTAAATATTTTCGAACCAATGAAAAATATCTTGAGGCTCAGCGTCTTGAACAAAGAACCCGGTTCGACATAGAAATGATGAAGGAGATCGGATACTGTTCCGGTATAGAAAACTATTCCCGGTTTATGGACGGAAGAGCGCGCGGTACCAGATCATACAATCTGATTGACTATTTCCCCAAAGACTTCCTTACCATTATTGACGAATCGCATGTTACTATTCCTCAGTTGCGAGGTATGTATAATGGCGACCGGTCAAGAAAAGAAACTCTGGTTGAATATGGATTCCGTTTACCTTCCGCTCTTGATAACCGGCCTATGAAGTTTGAGGAAACACAATCAATGCTTGGACAGGTGATTTTTGTAAGCGCTACTCCATCTGATTACGAACTTGAAAAATCAGGAGGTGTGATAGTTGAACAGATTATTCGTCCTACCGGCCTTCTGGATCCTCCTATCGAGGTTCGTCCTATTAAAGGACAAATAGATGACCTCATAGGTGAAATCAGAAAACGAGCTGTAGTAAATGAGCGCGTTTTGGTAACTACTTTAACTAAAAAAATGGCCGAGGATCTGAGCGATTATCTTGACAAAATTGGGATAAAAGTACGTTATATTCATAGCGATATTGATGCACTCGAAAGAGTAGAGATATTAAGAGATCTCAGGTTGGGAGACTTCGATGTACTAGTTGGAGTTAACCTTTTAAGAGAAGGCCTTGATCTGCCTGAAGTATCTCTTGTAGCTATTTTAGATGCTGACAAGGAGGGATTCCTGAGGAGTGAACGATCGCTAATGCAAACTGCAGGGCGAACGGCCAGAAATGTCGATGGAATTGTAGTTATGTATGCTGATAAAATTACCGAGTCCATGCGTAAGACAATTGAAGAAACGAACAGAAGAAGAATCATCCAGACTCAATATAATATAGATAACAACATTACTCCTCTGACTATTTTTAAGAGCGTGGAAGAAATTATGTCCTCCACTTCAATTGCCGATGTTAGGAAAAAAGAGGAACAGCAGAGCTTCTCATTTGCAAAAGTTGCTGAACCTGTCCTGAAATATATGAACAATGATCAAAAACAAGATTTAATTGAACAACTTACTGTGCAAATGCATCTGGCGGCAAAAGACCTTGAGTTTGAAAGAGCCGCTGCCTTGAGAGATGAAATTGACAGACTTAAAAAATTATTAAAGTAATGTCGAAAACAAATGCTGTAAGAATCCTTGATTCTTGCAATATCAAATATTCCCTTAATACTTATGATGTTAATGAAGATGACTTAAGCGGAACAACTGTTGCTCTGAAAATTGGTGCGGATGCCGAATCAGTTTTTAAAACTCTCGTTGCCGAAGGAGATAAAACCGGACCACTCGTTTTTTGTATACCAACAACTGAAGAACTAAATCTAAAAAAAGCTGCCGTTGTTTCTGGAAATAAAAGGGTAGAATTAATAAAAGTTAAAGATTTGTTAGCCCTTACGGGATACATCCGCGGTGGCTGTTCGCCAATCGGAATGAAAAGGAAATTTCCAACTTTTATTGACGAAACAGCACAATTGTTTCAAGATATCTATATCAGTGCCGGAATAAGGGGAATACAGGTAAAATTATCTCCGAAAGACCTTGCGCCTGTAATCGAGGCTCCCTTCTGCGACCTGATTTAGCATATCGAAGTATTTAATTTTCTTCAACCTTAAGATTGATGTATTCCTCTCTTTTTTTTGGAGGTCTCTCATAGAGCAATGTCAGGTCTTTATAACAATTTTGAAGTTCCCAGGGCACTTGTTCCCACTTAAATCTCCATGTCCAGTTGCCGCCTAATCTCCCGGGGAAATTCATTCTTGAGTTACCATTTAAATTTAATATATCCTGCATTGGAATAACCACTGTATCAGCTGAAGATCTGTATGCCGCTCTGATCAGTTCAAAAGTTATATCATCCCCATAATAATTCAAATATTTCTGAGCATGGGAATAAATATCTGTCCCATTTAATTTTTCTTTATCGAAATAACCACGGGTAGTATCGTTATCATGGGAACCGGTATATACCGCAGAATTAAAAGGAATATTATGAGGAAGAAATTTTGTCTCCATATTAGTGCCAAAAGCAAACTGAAGTATCTTCATGCCGGGAAATTCAAATTTGTCCCTCAAATCCGCAACCGATTTAGTTATAACGCCCAGGTCTTCAGCCATAATAGGTAATTTACCAAGATATTTTTCAATTATGCTGAATAACTTTGTCCCCGGTCCTTTTACCCACCTTCCCTTTATAGCAGTTTCAGCATTGCCTGGTATCTCCCAGTATGCATCAAATCCTCGGAAATGGTCAATTCTAATTATATCAACCAGTCCTAATAGTTTAGTTATTCTTCTTCTCCACCACAAATAATCATCCTTTTCCATTTCCATCCAGTTGAACAAAGGATTTCCCCACAACTGACCTGTTGCACTAAAATAGTCGGGAGGAACTCCTGCTACAAATAATAATTTTCCTTCTTTATCAACCGAATAATATTCTTTCTGTGACCAAACGTCAGCGCTGTCAAAAGCTACAAAGATCGGAATATCACCTATTATTTTTATCCCTTTTTTATTAGCATAATTTTTTAATTCACGCCACTGTTTTTCAAATATAAACTGAATAAAATTATAATAATTTATTTTGTCCGTTAACTTTACTTTCCATTCTTTCATTGCTTTAGGTTTACGTAAAACAAGGTCCTTTTCCCATTTCGTCCATTCTACTCCATCATGGAAATTCTTCGCCGCCATGAACAATGAAAAATCATCAAGCCAATCATTGTTTTCTTTAATAAATAGAGAGAACTCTTTTTCTAAACCTTTCTTGTCATTCTTAAAATTTTCGTAGGCTTTTACATTCAGAGAGTTTTTATATTCTATAACTTTACCGTATTCTATACTAGTATTATCAAAAGAAGGGGGATTATTTATGTCATCGTCATCAAGATATCCGTAATCACGAAGTTTTTCAGGACTCAAAATAAAAAGATTCCCGGCAAATGCTGAAAAGCATTGATAAGGTGAGTCTCCATACCCCGTAGGGCCCAGTGGAAAAACCTGCCATATTTTCTGTCCTGCAGATTCTAGAAAATTAACGAAATTATATGCCTCGTATCCTAAATCTCCAATTCCGAATTTTCCGGGAAGAGATGTTGGATGAAGTAATATTCCTGCACTTCTTTGAAATCTCATAATTATCCTGTTCTATTTGATATCCAAAAATATATAAAGGAGGCGGAATAATGAAAATAGTTGTTGTTTTTTTCTTATGCCTGTTTACCCTAAAATTTATTCACCCTCGCATCATTATAAACAAACCGCTAATCTGGGTTTATCTCAGTGTTTATTATTAAAAATTACAATAATTAACATAAAACTACATATTATGAAGATAGTTTTTGCAAATTGTTTCTTGAAAATTTATATTATTATGTTATTTTAATAAAATAATAGTGGAGACGAGTTACCACTTTAAAAAATAGGGCGGACTTCTGAAAAGCCATATGAGTAAGATTAAAATTAATAGTGAGGTTACAGATGCTTAAAAGAATCTATCAATTTGTTCTTGTATTGTCAGTTGCAAGTATGCTGGCAGGTTGCGCAATGACTTTCCCCGGTGGCGCCACAAGCAATCCTATAGGCCCTAAAGTTGGAGTAGCAACAGGACACATTTATTTGGGTGTTCTATACTTCGATCAGGATGCTAGTATCCTTAAAGCTGCCAAAAATGGCGGTATTACAAAAATTTCTACTTTTGATGTCAAGAAAACTGACATTTTGGGTCTGGTTCAAAGTTATGAAACAATCGTAACAGGAGAATAATTTTCTAAAAATCAGGGGTATGTTTATATCAATATATCCCTGATTTTAATAAGTTCAATAGGTCAAAATGAAAAATCTTTTTTATGCTTTCTTATCATTATTACTACTCTCTTGCTCCGGGAAAAACATAGATAAAAAGTCAAGCATTACTTTATTTAATGATTGTATCTTTAATCTAACCAATGGCGAAATTCTATCAGAACCTAATATTGCCGCACAAAAATTATACGAAAATTATTTTAACAATTCAGAAATCCAAATCCCGCTATTCAAACATATCAAGCATGTGGGGTATGATATTTTTGTAGGCATTCCTGTTCGTACATCAGTAGATGATATAAGTAAAACTGTGCTGGAAAAGCATAATCGCTCTTTGTCTAATTTTATTAGTGAGAAAAATTCTTGCTATAACCAGTACCTGTTAAATGGTTCATATATAGTGGAAATGGCAATCAGAATTGACGACAAATCTTTATTTTATATAGCTGCAATTACTTCAAATAAAATACTTGCAGATTCGCTTTTAAGTTTTAATGAACTGTCAGGAAGAATCACAAAAGGTCGGCAATGATTCATAAGATAATATTTTTACCGGTTTTATTTTTTTGTTTCTCAGTCTTTTTTCCATTCATATCGGGATGTTCTTCTTCTGATGAACTATATAAAACTTTTTTCGTCGGCGACTTTGGTACACAGTATTTTATTCAGCCTTTGGATTTCACAAATAACTTACATAATAACGAAAAGTTGAGCGTTGATTTTACCTTTAGATTTAAAACAACATTAAAAGATTCTTCAATCGTAAACATTTCTTTAATAAGCGCCTTACCTTTTAAGGTGGTTGACAGCATTAAAATAGGAAATGATTCGGGCTCAATGGTATTAAAAAATTTAAGTGTACTTTTTTCAGAAAAATCTGATGGTAATTTTATATCAAGATTTACTACAAAAGGATTTTTGCCTGATATTAAACAACTATTTAATAATAGTAATTGGGTGTTTATTGCTTATACTCAGGGCCATTCATTTAAATATGTAACCCCGGAAGGTACAAGGAAGAAAATTGAGGAATTATATTCTAATGTTTTTACAATGTTTTAATTCTAAATTCATATTTGCCCCCTATGGGGCAAATATGAATATTCTAAAATTAAAATGCCATAGTGAAACCAACTGATGCATAAGGGAAATATCCAACGCGTACTTGAATTGCATATTTTTCATTGAACCAATAATTGAATCCGGCTTGAGCACTGACAAAAATATCGCTTGCAGAAACAGAGGATGGCTCATACGGTCCCGCTGGTCCATTCCATGACCAGGAGACAGTACCAATTCTATAGCCTAGCGAAACTCCTGCAAACGGATCAAATTTTTCTCCGGGAGTGAAGTGCCAATTCCCCTGAGCCGCAATGACTATATATGTGTAACTCCATTTGCCATCATAATAATAATTATAATCCTGGCTCGTGGAAGAATATGCTACAAAAAGACCAACGTGGATATTTTTTTCATAATTCAGGAAGTTAAATTCGGCTGAAATCGGAACTGCCCCTGTACCACTTAATCCACCTCCGCCAAGCCCTACGCTTATGCTGCCTGTTTTTTTACCATCTGAGTATTGGGCAAATAGTGCGCTGCTTGATAAGAATAATGCAGCAAGTAATAAAGTAAATAACAAATTTTTCATCGAAAGCTCCTATTGTAAATTGTTTATGTATAACTAATAACTCAGGGTTGAATTCTAATACGTTACACGAAAGTAAAACAATTTATTATTATAGAGATGTGCGATAACTTACATAAAACCCCCGACCCCCGCTTTTACCTCAATAAAAAAGCTCCTCATTATTAATGAAGAGCTTTCGAATGAAAGATTTATTCCATACTATATTTCGGCAACAGTCAAGTTTGCTTCTTCCACTTTCTTGAGTGCCTGTTCGATATCAGCAATAATATCTTTTACATCTTCAATTCCTACGGAAAATCTTACAAGTCCCTCCGTTATTCCCGCCATTGCACGGGCTTCTTTTCCCATTGAAAAATGTGTCATGCTTGCCGGATGCTGAATCAGGGTTTCAACACCTCCCAGGCTTACTGCAAGCTGGCTAAGCTTAACTGAATTCATAAGTATCTGGCCGGCTTCAAATCCACCCTCTAATTCAAAGGTTATCATTCCCCCATGACCCTTGTGCTGCTTTAACCCCAGTTCATATTGAGGATGACTCTTTAATCCGGGATATATTATGCTTTTTATTAGAGGATGTACTTCAAGATATTCAGCAATTATTTGCGAACTCTCACAGTGTCTCTGCATACGTAAGCTTAATGTTTTAATTCCCCTGTGAACAAGAAATGAATTGAATGGATCAATTACTCCGCCTAATTGATTTAACACTTTTCTGAAACTTATATATCTTTCCTCATCTTTTACTACAATAATTCCCCCTACCACATCAGCATGCCCGTTAAGGAATTTAGTTAGACTATGTAAAACGACATCAGCTCCTAATTCAATAGGGCGCTGAAGAGCTGGACTCATAAATGTATTATCTACTACTGTAACTGCATTATTTTCTTTCGCTAAAGCTGATATCGATCTTATATCTGAAATAGATAATGTCGGATTGCCTGGGCTTTCAACATAAATAACTTTTGTGTTTGGTTTTATTGCACTTCTGACTGCTTCAATATCTGATGTATCTACATAATTGCTTTCAATTCCAAATCTCTTAAAAATTGTATTTAATAATGTGGTTGTCGGACCATAAACCGCAGTTGAACAAACCACATGATCTCCATGAGATACAAGTGCTGCAAAGGTAGTACTGATCGCAGCCATACCACTTGCACATCCAAGCCCTTTATGCCCTCCCTCGAGTTCTGCTATACTATTTTCCAGTGCCTCTACCGTCGGATTGGCCATCCTTGTGTATATATATCCCTTCTCTTCACCTGCAAATAACATTGCTCCGTGATGGGCAGATTTAAATTTAAATGTTGAAGTCTGGTAAATAGGAGGAACTACTGCACCATATTCATATTCCCCAATCCCCGAATGGACACATTTGGTATCAAATAATGAATCACTTTTTTTCATAAATTTCTGCCTGTATTGATAATAGCATGATAATAGTAAATCAAAAATAATTAATACTAAAAATTAAAATTAATTCCCCTTAAAACATAGGAATAAATCTTATCTCTAACTCTCAGTTTTCCTTCTATTAATAACCTGTCAGATAATAGTTACAAACTCAGATTAACAAGTTTTGATGATACTCCTGGAAGAACGGCTACTTTCCTTGCAAGTTCTTCTTTTTGTTCCTCTGTACCATATAATTCTAAAATAAGAAGACCTTCATCTGAACAATTATCCATCACGCCGTCGTGTATTCCAAGCCGGGTTTTGATTATACATCCCCAAGCAGTCAATACTTGCTGGACTTTAACTGCAGTTTCCTTCCTTTTACCGACTAATACTAATAATATTGTTTTGGCCATAATTGTACCTTTATTTTGATTTGTAAAAATAATTAAAATACAGGTATTAAAAGTCATTTTACATTTTTATTTCTATCTTTATTTTCTGATTATTATTATCCTAATATTAATAATCATTGTTTTCATAATATGAATATCGTTTTTATATCATCCGAGGCAGTTCCTTTTATTAAAACAGGAGGATTGGCTGATGTTGCTGGTTTTCTTCCCAAAATACTAGAAAAACATGGATGTAAAGTAAAAGTATTCCTCCCCTTATACTCTTTAATATTGAAAAAAAATTTCTCGTTGATTCAACGTACTGATTTGGGTGAAATAACTATCGAAGTCGCAGGACAATCCTATTTAGTTCAACTTTATCAATCCGTTCTGCCTGATTCAAACGTTGAGGTTAACTTTATCCATTGTCCGCATTTTTTCAACAGATCCTGTGTTTACACAAATGATCCCGATGAGGATCAGCGATTCATACTTTTTTCAAAAGGAGTAATGGAGTTCCTAATAAAATTAAACTGGCACGCGGATATAATACATTGTAATGACTGGCAGACCGGCTTGATTCCAATTTATATTAAGGACAACTATAGACATCATTCAATTTTTGCAAAAACTAAAACGCTCTTTACAATTCACAACATCGGTTATCAGGGCAAATTCCCGTATTCAGCATTTATTAATGCTGACCTTAACCATGAATATTTTTTTTCAGAGGGACCTGTTGTTACAGACAATCATTTTTCATTTCTCAAAACTGGACTCTGGTTTTCGGATATTATTACCACCGTAAGCGAAACATATGCAAATGAAATCCTTACACCTGAATTTGGTTCTGGACTTGAAAATGTCTTATTGTTCAAAAAAGATCATCTTTATGGGATTTTAAATGGCGTGGATTATGCTCTTTGGAACCCTGAAACTGACCACCACTTACCATTCAATTACTCTCAGAATGATCTTTCTGGGAAATTAGAAAACAAGAGGTATCTCCTTAAACGTTTTAATTTGGATTTCTATGACAATATTCCTTTAATAGGAATAGTATCAAGGTTTGCCGGTCAAAAAGGTTTCGATATTTTTGCCGAGGCTGTTCCCGATTTAATGCTTCTTAATGCACAATGGATTATTCTTGGGAGTGGTGAAACAAAATATGAATCGTTGTTTAAATCTATTGCTGGTTATTATCCAAGAAAAATTGCTTCCCATATTGGCTTCGACGAGGAACTTTCTCACCTTATTGAAGCCGGTGCGGATATTTTCCTCATGCCTTCACATTATGAACCCTGCGGACTTAATCAAATTTATAGTCTTAAATATGGTACCGTACCGGTAGTCCGAAAAACAGGTGGTCTTGCTGATACTATACAGGATTGGGATGAGTCACTTTATTCGGGAAATGACAATGGCAATGGATTTTCTTTTTTTGACTATTCACATTATGCCCTTTCACTTTCTGTCAGAAGAGCTGTCAGTACATTTCGGTTCAAAGAAACCTGGCATAAGATTCAGATTAATGGTATGAAAAATGACTTTTCGTGGGATAAATCGGCTCTTAAATATCTTTTGCTGTACGAAAAATTATTAAAGCCCGGCTATTGAAAAATATAAAAAATGATATTGAATTTGTCTTTAGAAACTCTCGTTCTGGCGACGAACTATTTGATAATTTAATTAAGGCTATTAAAAGTAAAATAAAAGACGCTGGTTTGTATAAAATTCTTCTATGGAATAGATCTCTGTCAAATGATGAAATTTCAATGTATGCTGACAAAATTTGTCGTGAATTTCCAGAACTTTCTTATGCTATTTTTATGTGGGTTGGAAATATTTTTGAAATTATTTCTGAATACGGTGAGTATTATGATAAAGCATTTTATTACTATGTTAAAGCCTCCTCATTTGATAGTAAATCACATGAACCATTTTCCGCAATACTAAATCTTTATAATCCAGATTCAGAAATTCCGAATTTAGAGGATGTGATTTTAATAATAAAACAGGGAATTACAACAGTAGCAAAAAAAAGTGTCTTATGTTTTGGACTGTCCGCCATTTATAATAAAATCGGGGATCTTGAAAGTAAAAGATTTTATCAGAAACTGGGAGAAAAACTTAGACGTGAAGGAAATTAAAAATAATAGCCGATTGAAAAATAAAAGAATAACTCTCCCCAGCTTAACGGATTTCCTGGAAGATTTTTAGTAAATAAAAAACTTCTGCCTATTGAAAAATCGGCTGGGCCAATTGGTGTGTTAAATGATAATGAAGTTCCTATTCCATGCCTGAGGTCTTTAAACCTTAACTCATCCTGAAATTCCCATACCGATCCAAGATCATACCTGATTTTGAAATAGGTGTCAAAAAATATTATAAATGGAAATTTATACCTGTATTCAAGCGATGCCAAAAATATCTGTCTCCCCCTGTATTCATTCTCTCTCATTCCGAAAAATGAATTCTGTCCCCCCAGAGAATAAAGATCAGTAATTGGCATTGTCTTATCTCCGAAACCCATCATTATTCTGGGAGAAAATGTGTGAATATTATTCAGGGTAAAATAGCTTTTATAATCAAATCCTATATTAAGATATCCAACTTGACCTCCAAGTATTGTCTGAGCTGTTTCGTATGATCCATAAAAATAAATACCCTTTTCTGGATATGGATATTTGTCCTGTGTATCTATTGTGGAACTAATTTTAAGACTCACAACTTTAATTTTAAAGGGGTTAAACACCTGGTTTTGAATATTACTTAGTTCCTGGAATTCATATTTCCCGGTGAAGATGAGATTCCCAAACCGTTGTACCTGAGATCCTAATGATATTGATGCCCCATAAAACGTCTGCCGATATTGTCCTGAAACTGATCTCGAAAAATCATTATCGGGCTTTGGTGGGTCATCCATATAAGCAAAATCATCATCATACTTGTAAAATGCATTAATTTTATATGTCAAATAAGTATCAAATAACCTATTTGCCTTGTGTTCAAAAATATATGCTAGGTTTCTTGTACCTCCGGAAATTAAAAACCCTATTTCTGTTGCGGTCCCTAGTAAATTCTCTTCCCTTAAATCTACACTCACTTGCGCTTTCCTTTCATCATCAACTCTGAATCCAAATCTAATAAGACTGGATACCTTCTCAACTACACTTAGTATAATAATATTTTTGTCTCCCTCCTTTTTAACCGTCAAAACAATATCCTCAAATAAATTAGTACTCCTAAGATTCGTTAATCCCCGTGCTACATCTTTATACAAAAAATATTCCCCTTTCCTCAATGGAAATTCTCTGGTGATAATACTTGACTCTGTACTGATATTTCCATCTATTCTGATATCAGAAATAATACCCTCGCTTATCCCTATATTAATTTCACCTTCTTTTTCGTCAAACCATGCGGTATCAAGTTCTGCAAGTGAATAACCTTCTTTTCTATATAGTTTCAATACTTTTATAATTGTTTCAGTTAACTTGTTCGCATTGTACGGGTTGTTCGCCAGGGGAGCTGATATGGCATCTACCTTTCCTTTGTCAATCGAATTAATCCCTGTTATATTTATTTTCTTAACTTCCGGGTTATATTGTTTTATGAACTTAATCGTCGAATAATCCTTATTAATTTTAATGTCCGCTTTTATATCTCTGTAATCTCCGGAATTAAAAAGACTGCTCATATCGGTCAATATCTCATAGTTTGAAACAGAATCTTTTAGCGAATATTTCTGAAGTATCTGACGCTCATAATCTGTATTTGATGAATCATAAATTACATTCCTAATGTAGAATTCTTTCTCTATAAATTTTCTGTAATGAAGAGAATCTATCTTCTCTTTTAATTTATCAATTCCTGGAAGAGCTGACTTATAACCTACGGTTACAAGTGAATCTAGATTTTTAAAATCGTTTGATGCCTTTGTTATTCTTGGGGTTATCACAAAATTTGCATCCTTCAGTTGTTCTTCGTTCAATATTTTCATCGGTATACTGACTATCTGATCCGCTATCAGCCACGGATATTGCAATTCTTCGGATGGGTGTAAATCACTGGTCGTATTTATTGCTATAGTAAAATCACTGTTATGTGAAGCTATCTCTGCGGGTATATTTGAAACTAAACCGCCGTCAACTAGTATTAATGAATCCATTTTAACTGGCGGTAGAAGGAATGAAACGCTTGAACTGGCTCTCATGGCCTGACTTAGTGAACCGGATTTCAATATTACAGGATTACCTGTTGCAAGATCTGTACATACCGCGCTGAAATTATATTTTAATTTATTAAAACCGTCAAATGTATGTATGGGAGCCTGTATAGTCAAAAGATTTAAATAATTAGCCATCTTTTCTCCACTGTATATTGAATTTGGAATTATCGGTGTGAGTCCCTTCATTCGCAATGAAAAGATAGCTTTATCTTCAGTAACTTTCTGGTCTATAAATAACTCTCTCCGGTTCGTTTCCCTGTCAAGAGATAAAAGATTATCCCAATCTGTATTAGTTACTATAGAATCCAACTCCTCTGCAGAGTAACCGGACGAAAATAGTCCTCCAATTACACTACCCATGCTTGTTCCTACTATGTTATCAATCTGAATGCCATTTTCCTCAAATGCCTTCAACACTCCGATTTGTGCAAATCCTCTGGAACCCCCACCGCTTAATGCCAATGCAATCACCGGTCTGTCTGATGTAATTTTTTCGGTTAAGTTAAAGGGAAGTTGCTTATTCTTATACTCCAAAGATAAAATTCTGTGGGTCTGAGAATAAATTATCGATGTAAAAAGGAGAAATGAAATTAATATTTTTATTTTTATTTCCATTTAATAAAAAAGAGGCTGTATTTGTTTTACAGCCTCTTTTCAATAATATTATCTTTTTCTTTTCTGTTGAGTGTTTGAGTTCTTTTCTGCGGCTTCCATTATCTTTTGCATGAAACCTTTTGATTTTTTAGGGTTCTGGACAGGAACAAGTTCCATACCATCATGCTTTTGATTAATATAATATTGTTGAACTATCGAGAAAAGATTAAACATGAAATAATAAAGATTCAGTCCAGAAGGTAAGCTCATGAACATAAGAGTGAACATCACCGGCATTACATAAACCATCGCCATTTGACTTGGATCCTTCGTCGTCATTTTTGTCTGTATGAACTGGGTAATACCCATCAAAATCGCAAGTCCGCTTATCTGATCTATTCCAAATATCGGTAATTTAAAAGGTAATACCATTACAACATCGGGCCTTGAAAGATCATGTATCCAGAACATAAACGGTTGCTGACGTAATTCAACCGATACCTGGAATAATCCCCACATTGCGATAAATATCGGCATCTGTAATACTAGGGGTAAACATCCTCCTGCGGGATTAATTCCATATACACGGTACAAGTTCATGGTTTCCTTCTGTACCTTTGCCTGATCATCTTTATACTTTTCCTTGATCTCGGCTATCTTTGGCGCGAGCATCTGCATCTTTTTCATTGACTGAAGACTGGTCTTCGTCAGTGGATATAAAACAAATTTTATTATCAATGAAAAAAGAATTATTACAAAACCGAAGTTCGGAATAAATGAATGAAGAAAATTAAATAGTGGAAGAAGTACATACTCGGCTATTGGTCTGATTATAAATTTCAATCCGAAAAAACTTCCGAATTCTACAATTTTTTCCATGTGGGCATTGTAGCCCTTTAATATTTCATAGTCTACAGGACCTATATAAAGACTAAAGGATTTCTTCTCCACCTGTGTGTTTCTGAATGGAACAGTTAATCGGACATTATAGAATTCCCTGACCCCGTTGTTTTCGGTATGATATCCTGATCCTTGAAAATATGCTCCATCTATTCCATTCGGGTCTTGAGGGGTTATTATTGCTGTAAAATATTTGTCCCTTACCCCTACCCAGTCAATTTTTCCATTATATTCTTTTTCTATTTTTTTGCCGTCATCAGATGCTTTTACAATAACATGCTCATCGCCGTAATATAAACTCGCATTTGATTGATTACCCTCATCAACGGAATTTAATTCTACAAACCTGATCCCATTCGACCAAACTAGATCATATGAGTTATTACTGATCAATGAATTCATTCCGGTAAATTCAATATCGCTTCCAATATTATATTTATTTCCGTAAAAGGTGAATTTTTTGTCTATAAACTTTCCATCGGAGACCGTTAGCCTGAAATCCACAACCAAACTATCATTTCCTGTAACTTTGTAGTATGGATTTATTGCATCGGTTGCAAAATCTAATGATGATGTGTTAATAGCTTTACCGTCAGATGTTATAAAAGAAAGATCGTAAGTTCCGCCTTTAGAATAATTAATTAACTGAACCTTTGTTTTATATATATCTGAACTTGTATCCTTAATGGAATACCAGTTATTGAATTTTTTTAGAAACGCTTTCCTGAGGTTTCCACCTCTGGTAGAAAATTCAAGCAAAAATTTCTCGTTCTCAACCGTTATAATTCTCTCTGGTTGTTTTGTTAGAGAGAAAAATTTTCCATACCTGATACTGTCGGGTAATTCTTTTTGAACTGGTACGGTTTCAGAATTAACTGCCGGTGGGGTTATTTTATTTTCTTTCTGTACGACAGAAGTATCTTGTTTCTGTTGTGTCTGTTTTACCGGTTCCGGGGTATTAAAATATAACCATATTATAAATATTAACCCGATTATTACAAATGCTACTGTGGTTTGTCTGTCCATTTATTAATCCATTAATTTACAGGATCGAATCCGCCTTTATTGAACGGATTACATCTTATTATCCGCCAGACCGATTTTATTGTACCCTTGATAATTCCATATTTTGTCAACGCCTGAATGGCATATTCTGAACAGGTAGGATAAAATCTGCAAGACGGCGGAAACAGCGGAGATATCATTTTCTGATATAGTCTTACTAAAAAAACGGCAGCTTTCCGCATAGTTATATATTACTGCTTATCCTGGACATTATTTGCACAACGTCCGGCATTATATCTTTTAAATATATTTTTCTGTTGTTCCTCATATTTAACATACAGGGAGAAAATATAACCCTGACATTACAGCTGTTTTCTTCAGTTAATTTTATCAATATCTCTTTATTTAATCTTATTGATTCTCTTATTAACCTTTTAACTCTGTTTCTCCAGAATGCTTTTCCAGCTTTTTTCCCGACTGCAACAGCGGCCTTAAATCCGTATTCTACAGAATCTTTATCTATTAAATAAACGATTTTAATTCTTTTGTTTGAGGAAATTAATATGTTGCCTTTTTGAAAAAGTTCTTCAAAATCTTTCTTGCTCTTTAATTTCTCCGCTGCAGAAAGACCATACTTTTTCACACGGCTTATAACTCGTCACTGACAGTTAATTTTTTTCTGCCCTTTGCTCTTCTTCTGGAAAGTACTTTGCGCCCGTTTTTGGTTGCCATTCTTTCTCTAAAACCATGCTTATTCTTTCTTTTTCTATTGCTTGGCTGAAAAGTTCGTTTCATTATATACTCCTAATTACAAAAAGATGTCAAAAATAGTAACCTTAAATATAAATAACAAGCCCCTATTTTCCTCTATAAAATAAAAATATATTATTTCCTACTATTATTTTTTAATAAAACCGAAGAATTAATTTGCTAGGTGGTTGTTTCCTTCCTATTTTTTCACACGGTTCAATACACAATTAATCTGTTTATAAAATGTGGATAACTTTTATCTGTGAAAATGTTTCACGTTCTTTTTTTTATCACTTATTCGCTCAATTATAAAACAAAATGTGTTTTAACCCAAAGACAATCCCGGTAAACGATTTAATAACAATAGGTTAACGGCATTTATTTAATGTTAACAAGTTGTTTATAATATTTTCACTCTTTTTGAAATTCTTTTTTTTAGACTGAAATTCAAATATTTTCTTGATATAAATTGTGGATAATTATCTTATTGAAACTATTTCTACTGTAGACAAAAACTATTCTACCGATACTTCTTTTGTGTGGAAAGAATGCCTTAGGGTTATTAAAGAGAATGTAACCCAGATGACATATAATACCTGGTTTTTACCTATTAAACCTATTGAAATTTCAAATTCTACATTAAAAGTACAACTTCCAAGTCAGTTTTTCTGGGAATGGATAGATGAACATTTCAATACCCTGATTTCCAAAACTATTCATGAGGTTCTCGGACCGAATGCTAAACTTGCCTATATTATTTCGGAAGAAAAAGAAATTCTTGAAAACTCTTCCTTAGATAAAATTGAGACAAAGACGCCCGCCGCACCTGTAATTACTATAAAACAAAAACCGGAATTTGAAACTTTTCTTAATCCTCGTTATACGTTCGAGAAATTTATAAAAGGGGAAGGAAATCAACTAGCTCGGGCGGCAGCCGGCGCAATAAGCGATAACCCGGGAGGTACTTCTTTCAATCCCTTTTTTATTTATGGGGGTGTAGGCCTTGGTAAAACTCATCTTATTCAGGCTATAGGCAATAAAATCCTCGATAACTTTCCTCAGAAAAAAGTTATCTACCTTTCCTCAGATATTTTTACAGTTGAATTTGTTGAAGCAATTCAATCTAACAAAGTTAACGAGTTTTCTAATTTTTATAGAAATATGGATGTCCTTATTCTGGACGATATACAATTTTTAATTGGTAAGGAAAAAACTCAGGATTTGTTTTTTCAGATTTTTAATATTCTTCATCAATCTAGAAAACAAATTATCCTTTCCAGCGATAAGCCTCCTAAAGATCTTAAAGGTCTTGATGATAGATTAATTTCCAGATTCCAATGGGGCTTGACTGCCGACATTCAGCCGCCTGATCTTGAAACAAGAACTGCTATATTAAAAAAGAAAGCCGAAGATTATGGAATGAATATTTCCCATGATATCTTAGAATATATCGCAACAAATATTATTTCAAATATCCGTGAACTTGAAGGTTGTCTGATTAAGCTTCTTGCAAATGCGTCCCTTAATTCAAAGGAAATTAACTTTGAATTAGCAAAAAAAACTGTTAAAGAAATTGCTACCGACAGAAAAGTTAATATAACCATCGAAACTATAACTAAAACAGTCTGCAACTATCTTAAAGTAGATGAAAATAAAATAAGAGATAAAACTAGAAAGAAAGAAGTAGTACTTGCACGGCAGGTTGCTATGTACCTTTCCAAGGAATTAACTAAAAGTTCCCTTAAAACAATCGGACTTAACTTCGGTGGTAGAGATCATTCAACGGTTATTCATTCTTGTTCTTCAATTGAGGAATTAAAAAGAACGGATACTTCCCTTAAAGATATGATAGATAACCTGAGAACTCAGATTGAATTAAGTAGTTCCTAACATTTGTATCTTACCCTTATCCATTTTAATGCTATTTTCCATTAATCATAAATCCGATGATTTTATATGTCTACAAGTTGTTAAGAACATGAGATTAATTTGTGTATAAGTTAATCTTCTCAACACTTTACTGATAACCGGATTATTATCAATATCTTATTAACATTAATTAAAAATAAATACTCTGTTTTTTTGTCATATTTAAGTTAAATTGTATATATCAACATATTAACATTCTTATTATTACTAGTGTTTTAAATATATCTCTATTTAATATTAATAATAATGTGTACAATGTGTTTATTTATTATTAATTTTCTTTGATTTAATTTGCAATATAGTTTTGAGAGGCTGCAATGAAATATAAATTTCCTCTTTTATTTTCTGTGATTGTTTGTTTAGTTATTATTTCCGGTTGTTCCGGAAAAGTTAACAATGGTATTTATATAACTAATTATTCAATGGGAACAATTTTTTTTAATTTCCGTGGAAGTGTTATTACTGCAGCAGCCGGATCTAAAGCTAGTATTACGGAAATCCCTAAGGGATCTTATCAATATTCCACTACCTATGTCCTTCCTGCCGGAACCTTAAGTACTTCTGCCCCACAAGGAGCTGTTAGCGGCACTGTAACTGTTGTTGCAGGTACCAGAATATCGATTATTTACTCAAGCACTCTTATAAACGGCGCTTATCAGCTATCTGCTACCATCTCGTCGAGTGATCCTATTACTACTAGTCCGTAATTATTTATTTTTTATCAATAAATTCCATTTTAGTACTCATAAAAAGGACTCAGTAGTGTAATTTTTCCTTGAGATTCCCATATAAATTTAGTAAATTTAAAGAATTCAGAAGGAGAATATTTTAATGGAATTTAAACTCAACAGTAGGATAATTGAAAAACTTTTATCCAGAATTATACCCGCAGTACCTTCACGTACTCCTATGCCAGTCCTTGAAAATTTTATGTTCGAAATTAAAGACGGACTGCTTACTGTAAGCGCAACTGACCTTGAAATTGCATTAAGATCTTCACTAAATGTAAATGCAGATAAAAATGTAAAATTGATTATTCCTGCCCGTCTTTTATATGATATTATCCGCTCTTTACCCGATACTATGGTGCATTTTGGAGTTGAAGAAAAACAAAAATTGTCAATTAAAACTGATAACGGTGTTTATAATTTAAGTTATTCTTCACCAGAAGAATTTCCTGCTCTTCCTTCTGTTGTTAAGGAAAAAGAAATTTCCATAAATGGCTCTGATCTTAAAAGAGCTATCGACCAAACATCTTTTGCTATGAGCAAAGAAGATATGAGACCGGCTATGACAGGCACTTTATTTGAATTTACCCAGGAAGGATTGAAATTCGTTACTACTGATGGTCATAGACTTGTTAAGTATATATATAAAACTGTAAAAACAGATTCTGATGAACAGTATATAGTCCCTGAAAGAGCTATAACTGTACTTTCAAAACTTCTAACCGAATCAGATGTAAGTATAAATTTCAGTAAAACAAATGCTTCATTCCAAATTGATGACGTTGAATTTATATCAAGGCTTATCGGTGAAAAATATCCTGCCTATTCAAGCGTTATCCCGCTTGAAAATGAAAACTTGCTTAAAGTTAAACGCGATGATCTGTTATCAACAATTAAAAGAATGCTCCTTTTCTCCGCTTCAAATTCAAAACAGGTTAAATTTGCCATAGGAAAAAATAGACTTGAGGTTTCTGCCGAGGATATTGATCATGGCTCTAATGCAACTGAAAATATTTTTTGCGAATATAGCGGTGAAGCGATGGATATCGGTTTTAATACTGCCTATGTGGGCGAAATTCTCTCTCATATAAACAGTGAGGAGTTGATTTTTAAACTCCATTCACCAACCAAAGCTTGTATTGTTGAACCTACCATCGTCTCAGAAAATGAAGATTTAATGTTATTACTTATGCCGGTACGCCTTAACAATTAAATGATTTTATCTTCTATTAATTTAAAGAATTTTAGAAGTCATCAAGATACGTACTTGAATTTTTCGGATAAGCTTAATTTTATTATCGGAGGTAACGGACAGGGCAAGACTACAGTCCTTGAAGCTATTTATTACCTCTGTACTACGAAAAGCAATAACTCAAAAACGGATATGGAAGCAGTCAGGTTTTCTGAAACCGGTTTTGAACTTAATGGTGTTTTTAATGACATTACTGAAAGTAAAGTCAGAATTTATTTCTCTGCGGCTGAGAATAAAAAATATTATCTGAAGGATGGTAAACTAATTTCACGCTCAGCTGATGTTATTGGAAAGTTCCCTGTTGTGGTATTAACCCCTTCTGACCATTCTATCACACAAGGTTCTCCGGTTGAAAGAAGAAAATTTATCGATTCTGTCATTTCTCAGTCAAATGAAAATTATCTGAAAACACTGCTTGATTATAATAAGACTTTAAGGCAGCGTTCTTCTCTTCTTTTTCAATTGAAAGATGACAGAAGCAATTACCTTATCAGTGAATTAGATGCTTGGACAGAAAAACTCGTTGAATCAGGTACTTCAATTATAAATTATAGGCTCAGTTTTATTTCTGGATTTAAAAAATTTATAGCGGACTCCTATAAAGTAATTCTTGAAAACAATGAAGAACCCGGCCTCAGGTATTCATTTCTTGACAACTTTGATGGTCCTGGTATTCGTGATGAATTTATTCGGCTCCTGGATTTAAAAAGAAATGAAGAACTAAGACGTGCTTCTAATCTTGTGGGTCCACATAGAGATGATTTTATTTTTGAGATAAATAACCTCAGCCTTAAAACTTATGGATCTCAGGGACAGCATAAAACTTTTCAGGTCGTCTTACGGTTTGCTGAATTCTTTTATCTTAAAAATGTAATGGGTATAGTCCCTATTTTTCTTCTTGATGATATTTTTGGTGAATTAGACACAAATCGTTCTATGAAAATAAGTGAATATCTAAAGGATCTTGGACAAGCTTTTATTACCGTTACAGATTTAACAAATCTTGCTTTTATAAGAAAAGATGATAATGATAATTATATAAACCTTTATCAGGGAGCTGTTGTTAATGGATAAAGGTTTTCTTAAACTGTCGGATATCATAAAAAATGAACCCGGATTGAAAGGTTTCAGAAACACAATGAATGATCTTGAGGTTCTTGATAAATTTGCGGAATTGTTTCCGGATCTCAAAAAAATTGCCAGGGTTTCTAAGGTTGAAAGAAAAATACTTTTCCTTAAAGTTGAAAACTCTGTTTGGAGAAGTGAACTTAAATTCAGAGAATCTGTTATTATCGATAAAATAAATTCGTTCTTCGGCGAAGAAAGAATTAAACAAATAAAATTTTCATAAAAAAGAGAATTGGTTCAGAATATTATGGCTAATGAAAATGTAATAAATGACTATAGTGCAAAAAATATTAATGTGCTCAAAGGTCTTGAGGCGGTTAGAAAAAGACCCGCAATGTATATCGGTGACGTCGGCCCAAGAGGACTGCACCATCTCATAAACGAGGTTGTCGATAATAGTATCGATGAAGCTCTCGCTGGATATGCAGACAGCATCGTTGTTACAATTCATAAAGATGAATCGGTTACAATCGATGATAACGGACGCGGAATCCCGGTTGATATGCATCCGGAAGAAAAAAGATCTGCCCTCGAAGTCGTTATGACTGTTCTGCATGCAGGCGGTAAATTCGATAAAAATACATATAAAGTCTCCGGAGGTCTGCACGGCGTGGGCGTCTCTGTGGTTAATGCCCTTTCCGAATGGCTTAAAGTTGAAGTCAGAAGAGATGGAATTATATATTATCAGGAATATAGAAGAGGTGACCCTGTAAAAGCCGTTAAAGAAATCGGTAAATGTAAAAAGACTGAAAAAGGAACAAGAATTACTTTTGCCCCTGATCCCGACATATTTAAAGTTACTAAATTTAAGTTCGATACTGTCGCAGAAAGAGTTAGAGAACTTGCCTATCTGAATAAAAATATTAGCTTAAGGATAATCGATGAAAGGGATGGCGAAGACGTTACATTCCATTTCAAAGGTGGCCTTATGGAGTTTGTTAAGTATCTCGACGAGAATAGAGAAGCTCTTCATAAAACTGTATATGTCGAGGGAGAAAAAGAAGGCACACCCGTTGAAGTTGCCTTTCAGTATAATGCCTCTTATTCTGAAAATATTTTTTCATATGTGAATAACATTAACACTACCGAGGGCGGCACCCATCTGGTTGGCTTTAAAACCGGATTAACCAGAACTCTTAATGCTTACGCATACAAAAACGGCCTTCTGAAAGAAGGTAAAATTCAGCTAACTGGCGATGATTTCAGAGAAGGCCTTACCGCCGTAATTTCCTGCAAAGTAGCAGAACCGCAGTTTGAAGGACAAACTAAAACCAAACTCGGAAATAGCGAAACTAAATCAGCTGTTGAAACTCTTATCAACGAAAAACTTTCCGAGTATTTGGAAGAAAACCCAACTGTTGGTAAAAAAATCATTGAGAAATGCCTTAAAGCTGCCGAAGCTAGAGAAGCCGCCAGGAAAGCTAGAGACCTTACTAGAAGAAAAAATGCTCTTGATACCATGAATCTTCCTGGTAAACTTGCCGATTGCTCTATTACAGACCCAGAACATTGCGAAATGTACATTGTTGAAGGTGACTCTGCTGGTGGCTCTGCTAAACAGGGAAGAGATAGAAGATTCCAGGCAATTCTTCCGCTTAGAGGTAAAATCCTTAATGTGGAAAAAGCTAAGGTGAATAAAATTCTCGAAAATAATGAAATTAAAGCAATGATTTCCGCTATTGGCTCTGGCTTCGGACCAGACTTTGACCATACTAAATCACGATATGGAAAAATAATCCTTATGACTGATGCCGACGTGGATGGAAGCCACATCAGAACTCTCTTGCTTACCTTCTTTTATAGATATATGAATGACCTTATCACTTCCGGTAAAGTTTATATTGCTCAACCACCTTTGTATAAAATCAAAAAGGGAAAAGAAGAGTATTACGCTTTTGACGAAAAAGAACGCGATGAAATTCTGAAACGCTATAGACCTAACGGAAAAGAGGATGACGAAACCGGAACTACCGAAGATGGAATGCCGAAAGGAATTGTAATCTCAAGATACAAAGGTCTGGGAGAAATGAATCCCGAACAGCTCTGGGAAACAACTATGAACCCTGAAACTAGAACCGTTCTTCAGGTTAATGTCGAAAGCGCCGCCGCTGCTGATAAAATATTCGAAACTCTTATGGGTGATGCCGTTGAACCCAGAAGGGCTTTTATTGAAAAGAACGCCAAATATGTTCGTAATCTGGATGTATAATTTTTACTTTAACTTTATTAATTAATATTAAATTGTTTTTATGGCTACAATATTTGAAAAAGTAATTCCCGTATCGCTCGAAGAGGAAATGAAATCCTCCTACATCGATTACTCCATGTCTGTCATTGTCGCTCGTGCTTTACCCGATGTTAGGGATGGGCTGAAACCTGTTCACAGAAGAGTCCTCTTTGGGATGAGTGAACTAGGTATGACTTTCAATAAACCCTATAAAAAATCTGCCAGAATCGTTGGTGAAGTTCTCGGTAAATATCACCCCCATGGCGATACTGCCGTTTATGATACTATGGTTAGAATGGTTCAGGATTTCTCCCTACGCTATCCTTTAATTGACGGTCAGGGTAACTTTGGTTCAGTAGATGGTGACTCTGCTGCGGCTATGCGTTATACTGAGGCTCGCCTTGCAAGAATTGCCGATGAAATGCTGCGGGATTTAGATAAAAACACCGTTGCCTTTACTTCTAACTTTGACGACTCTCTCCAGGAACCAACTGTTCTTCCTTCCTACCTTCCCAATTTATTGGTTAATGGATCAAGCGGAATCGCCGTTGGTATGGCAACTAATATCCCTCCCCATAATTTAACCGAAGTTGTTAACGGACTCATTGCTCTGATAAATAAACCGGATCTGCCCGTTGAAAAACTCATGAAATATGTTACCGCTCCCGATTTCCCTACTGGCGGCATTATTTACGGCTACGAAGGTGTTAAAGAAGCTTTCACTACAGGTCGCGGAAGAATTGTCATTAGAGCCAAAGCAAATATTGAAACTCTTAAAAATGGCAGGGAAAATATTATCATTACCGAACTCCCTTACCAGGTTAATAAAGCTAATCTTATTGAAAAGATCGCTGACCTTGTAAGAGAAGGTACCCTGACCGATATCTCCAATATTAGAGATGAATCTGATCGCGACGGATTAAGAGTTGTTATAGAATTAAAAAGAGATGGCCAGCCCGCCGTTATCCTTAATCAGTTGTTTAAACATACAGCCATGCAGACAACCTTTGGCGTCATTATGCTGGCCCTTGTCAACGGCACTCCTAAAGTTCTAACATTAAAAGAATGCATGCAGCACTTTATTACTCATCGTATGGATGTTTTGATAAAAAGAACAAAGTTCGAACTTGATGCTGCCGAAAGACGCGCCCACATTTTGGAAGGCTATATCATTGCGCTCGATAACATCGACGCAGTAATTGAAACAATTAAAAAATCCCGCGATACTGAAACCGCAAAAACTAATCTTATGCGCCGCTTTAAATTAAGCGAGATTCAGGCTAAAGCAATTCTCGATATGCGGCTGCAAAGATTAACCGGCCTCGAAAGAAAGAAAATTGAAGACGAGTATCGCGATTTAATAAAACTTATTGAAAAATTAAAAGGCATCCTTACTTCCGAAGAAAGAAGATATTCCATAATTAAAGATGAACTTATCGCTATTAGAGATAAATACGGCGACGAAAGAAGAACTGAAATCGTTTATAATTATGAAGAATTCTCACTAGAGGATATTATCGCCGAAGAAGATGTCGTCGTTACTATATCCCATAATGGTTTCATAAAAAGATTCCCCGTTAGCGGTTATCGTAAACAGGGAAGAGGCGGAAAAGGTGTTACAGGAGCCGGTACCAAAGAGGACGATTTCATCGAACATATGTTCATCGCCTCCACCCACCACTATATCATGTTCTTTACTGACCAGGGAAGAGCCTACTGGCTCAAAGTCCATGAGCTCCCTGAAGGCGGAAGGGCTACCCGGGGTAGATCTATCATCAATCTTATCGAAAAAGATAAGGATGAAAAAATTGCCGCATTTGTTTCTGTTAAGGAATTTAAAGAAGACAGCTTCCTTATTATGGTAACTGAAAAAGGAACAATCAAAAAAACAGTGCTTTCTGCCTACGGCAACGTCCGAAAAGGCGGCATCAACGCTATTAACATTGTCTCCGGCGATCGACTGATTTCAGTTAAAATGACAGATGGAAGCAACGACATTGTTATAGGTACTAGAGATGGCATCGCAATCAGATTCCACGAAAATGATGTCCGCGATATGGGTAGAACCTCTACCGGTGTCCGCGGAATAAATCTTGGTAAAGGCGATAGAGTTGTTGGCCTGCTTGTAATTAAACGAAACGACACTATATTGGTCGTTACTGAAAAAGGCTTCGGTAAACGCTCTGACATCAATGATTACCGCATTACAAAACGTGGCGGTAAAGGTGTCTACACTGTTAAAACTAGTGAAAAATCCGGAAAACTCATCGCCATGATGGAAGTTGTTGACGGCGATGAACTGGTTATTATTTCCACCCAGGGTATGGTGATCAGACAAAGCGTTAAAGATATCCGCATTATGGGAAGAGTAACCCAGGGCGTTAGAGTTATCCGCCTGAATGAATCAGATTCCATTGCTGATATTGCAAAGGTTGTCCCAGACGAAGATTCCAATGGTAATGGAACCGCCGAAGGTACGGAAGATCTGGAACCTCTCGGCTGATAATTCCTTTTATCCTTCGGGGTTAATTATAACCCCGAAGGTATTTAATTCCTTTCCTCCAATTTCCAACCTTCTTCTTTTAATTCTGTCCGCCTTAATTCAATATGCCTAAGGTAAGATTAACCCGCAAATTCTCAGCTAATTTCCTCTACTAACACATATCATATTGTACTGACATTAAGCCTGCATTAAAGGGAAAAAGAGCCACATGAGAGCCAGATAAGAGCCATTTGTGAGCCGCGTGGAGTTTTAGTTCTTCCCTGTTTGCATGCTTGAGAAACATGCATTTTATCTGCTATAGCGCCAAATAAATTAATATCAAAATAAATGCCAAATTGATTACGGAACTTTAATACAGCATTAACCAATTAAAGTTCCGTATAATTCTCATTTATGAAAAAAACAAGCTTCTCAACGCTTTCCCGGTTTTGAGAATCTATAATATCCTGAATAGAAAACCCAACTGTAAAGATTCCTTCATTTGAGCCGTAGGCGATTGTGCCTTCTCATATAAAAAGAGATATGTTACATTAACATTTAGGAAATCATTAATCTTAGCTATAATAGCATTCTCCCACCTTACATCCCAGACATCCATACTTCTGAATCTTGTAAATAAACGAAGGTTTCCCTTATATAAAAGATTTTCAGCAATTCCATATTCAGCAGTTGTTACTGATTCTATTCCTCCATCAACCAGTACCTTCTTAATTTCACCCGTCTGCGTATCCTTATTATATAACGTATCAAATTTATCTGCAAATACTTCCTGCAAAGCTAATCCAAGACGAGTTGTAAACCCAGTTACCCGGTTATAAACAAATCCTACACTCTGTGTTAAATATCCAGGGTCAAAGAAATCTGAAGATGGCGAGGGAGGTGTGTTTTTATAATCATAACCGCGCGTTAATCCTGTTCTTACTGATGCACTTAAAAAAGGATCAACAGCCCAATTTATTTTCTTGTAAAGTATTGACTCAAAATATAAAGTGTTATCGTTAGTCCTGAAATCGCCCCCGCCTAATTTAGTCCGCCCATAGGCTAAACTAAGATTATTCACAAAACCCCATTCCTTTGTCACTTCTTTTAAGCCAATATTTCCGGATAGTGTCCAGGAAATTGCGTTGTCGCCGCCTGCAGTCCAGTTGCTTAATGCTATCTGGTTTACATTCAACCCAATCGCTGCATCAGGCATCCAGTCATACAAAAGAGTATCCTTTTGCTGACAGAAAATAAAATTAAGTGCGGTAATGCATATTATAAGTGTAAGTTTTATTTTCATATTTATATCCTATATTTTAAAACAATATAATAATTGAGTCAACAATGAACCGAAATATGCTAAAAATAGTAAAACATTCAAACAAATCTGCTAAATCGATCATATTTATTCATGGCTTTCCCTTCGACCATCACATGTGGAAATATCAGGTTGATTTTTTCAAAAATAATTATAATTGCATTACATATGATATCAGGGGACTCGGCCAGTCTCCCGCCGGTAATGGTCAGTTTACTCTGGAAGACTTGGTTGATGACCTATTTAACGTTGCTTCTGATTCAGGTGTTGAAAAACCAGTTATATGCGGCCTCTCTATGGGTGGCTATATAGCTCTGCGTGCAGTTGAAAAAAAAGAAAATATATTCAGCGGCCTTATTCTTTGCGATACTAAATCAGAATCTGATAATAATACAGCAAAATTAAAACGCGCCGCAGGAGTCAGATTCATCAATGAAAATGGAGGCCCTGAATTTTCTTCTGCCTTTGTATCAGAATGTTTTGCACCCGATTCAATTAAACGAATGGGTTCAGATTATATTGAGATTCTTAAACGGTCTGTAAAAACAGACCCGGTTGGATTAAAAGCATGCCTTATCGCAATGGCCGGTAGAACCGACACAACAGGCTACCTTTCTGATCTAAAGATCCCATCTCTAATTATATGTGGAGAGTATGATACTTTTTCTCCTCCTTCTGTAATGTATGATATGTCTGTAAAAATAAAGCAGTCAGAGTTTCATATAATACCAAATTCCGGCCATATGTCACCTGTTGAGAACCCGGATTTGGTAAATACAATTATTAAAGATTTTCTAAAGAAGAGTTTCTAATTAAAACACTTTGATCCGCAAAGAATAAAAAAAAAGAGAGCCGCAAGGCTCTCTTTCTGTATTATTATTTCAGATAATAATTAAAAATTTCCGTTTCCGGCAACTGAACTATAGAACCATTTTACTTTTAACCATTTAGGACTAACGCCTGTTGCACTGCGGTCAGTTATGATCATTTTTGAATAATGACCATCATTGTCATAAAGATAAAAATAATTTGTTGTCTGATCCGAAATCTGTGTCAACCAATTTGGTCCTGCTACATATGCTGGTGAAGCTGCTCTGTCAAATAAGTTAGTGCTTGATGTCCCTGCAGGAACATTGAACGATGTCGATCTTGTATTGACATTACTAAAAGCAGTTGCAAGAACTAATCCGCCGTTTGTGGAATAATAAATGTCCACAAGATTATGATTTCCGCTTACAACAGAGGAAGCTAATCCACTGCTAAGTATAATTCCGCTTGGCTGGTTTGCTCCTGTGCCGCCGCTTTCCCAAACTCTAAGTGTATCATAATAAACTCTGTTGCCGCCTGTCCATCCTGTTAACTGTATTGCAATTGGAGTAGGTAACCCTGCAACTACTGTCTGTGAGGATGTCGTATCAAAATAAGCGTTCAGTTTTAAAGTCAGTGAATGACTTCCTGCACTTACTCCTGTAACACTGTCCGGGGTAACTTTTGACGTATTAACGCCATCAACCCAAATCTGAGCTCCCGTAGGAACTGATGCTACGTAAAGTGAACCAGTTGTTGCTGTGGTCACTGGATTTGATGTATCGCTGTTACATGCTGCAAGCAATAACCCCAGCACAAGTACTAGTGGTAGAATATAATAGTTTTTATTCATAAGTATTCCTTTTAATTAGTTAAGATTATTCTGATATGTTATTAAATAAGAAACAAATTCTATAATAATGATAAAAACAAAAATCTGGAAAGAAAAATTTTACAGCACAAAAATATGGTTAATTCCTTTCCTTATAATAATTTATTTACAGTTTTAAGTTAATCTTTTCTGATGATATTTGCCAAAAAATCCTTTTCTTACTTTATAATATTAAAATGTTGTGACCTGCGTGGGTTAATTTCTGCATTTCATTTATTTCTAAAAAAGAATATTTATATATATAGTAAATGACCTTTCTTTCCCAAAGCGATAATATGGAATTTAAGATTTTATGGAAAGTTACTAAAAGTTCTTTTTTGGAATAGCTAAGTAACATGGTAATTTTTACCGGTCTCAAGATAATACCAAATTTCTTTAGCTTTGACGGTTATTTTAGAGGCCTGGAAACCTTACCTAGACAAGTAATAATTACTGATAATCGGTAATAATTACCGACCCGTGGTCTATACTACACTAATTTCATCCTTCTTCGGAAATAGTAATAAACTATTATGGCACATTTTTTCTAACATAAAAGCATAAATATTAGAAATAATAATATCTTAAAAGGAATAAATTGGGCCAGCAACAGTTGCTTTTGGTAGTTTTAGCAATGATACTTGTTGGAATCGCTGTGATATTTGCAATTAGTTTATTTAGGCAAAAAGCTGTGGACTCTAAAAGAGATTTATTATTAAATGAAGGCGGAAATATAGCTACTGATGCTATTGAATTTTATAAAAAACCGGCCGGATTAGGCGGCGGCGGTAATTCCTTTTACGGCTGGGCTATTCCTCAGAGTATTGTTACAACAGCTACCGGTAGTTATATAGCAACTATCTATCGGGACAGCGTCGTAATTATCGGCACGGGAAATGATGTAACTAATGGAACAGATTCAGTTAAAGTACAATTTTCAGTTTTTCAAGATACTTATAAAACACTAATAATCAACTAACAAAACAATTACAGGAGTAATTCATGGGTCAACAACAACTTCTTCTTATCGTTCTCGGCGTTATCGTAGTAGGTATCGCTGTTGTAGTCGGTATAAATTTATTCACAGCAAACGCAGTTTCTGCCAACAGAGACGGTGTAGTTGCAGATCTTAACAACCTTGGAGCTATGGCTCAGCAGTATTATAGAAAACCAACCTCTATGGGCGGTGGCGGAAATACATTCACTGGCTGGACAATCCCTACAAAGACCGATACAACACCAAACGGAACTTATGCTGCAACAGTTGCTGCACAAACAGTTACTATCGTTGGTACTGGAAATGAAAAAAATGGAGCTACTGCTATCGTCCATACAGCTACCATTACACCAACAACTATTACGATTGTTAAAACTAACTAATTTTAACGTATCATTTTTTTGTTCTTAGTTTTCTAAAGGCTGATAAAATGCGTATATTTTATCAGCCTATTCTGTTTTAAAGGAACTTATGGTCGAACTTAGATTTACTGCTGAAAAATTAACTGGACAATCATTAAATGGTTCTTTGACCGCGGCTTCCTATGGCGAGGGTAAAAAGAAAATTGTTCGCCTTGCCGAAAAAAATCAACTTAAAATTAGAACCATTGAGAAAAAAATTACCTTCCTCTACAGAGCTAGAAAAGGTAAAGAAAAACCCCTTACTGGGGAACAAAAAGCTTTCACTAAAAAAGAAGTTGAAGACGCCCTTTCAAGACTCGGCTATGAAGTATTAAACGTTAATAAAAAATTAATTGACTTTCAGGCTAAACCACCTCAAACTGAAATTGTTACCTTCGTAAAAATTAGCGCTGAATTATTAGAACAAAAATTATCATACGGTGAAATACTCACCCTCCTGATCAATGATACTAAAAATAAAACTCTCAAAGAAACCCTCAGAGAAATTAACAACGAGCTTAAAAAAGGAGCGGACAGCGAAGCTACCTTCTTAAAATACCAGTCCGTTCTCGGAAAATTTACCGCCTATATGCTTGGCCTGGCCTCTAAAAGCGGTAATATGACAGAGATATATAAGGCTACCGCAAAATTCCTTGAAAGAAATATGGAGTTCAAAAAGAATTTAAGAAGCGCTCTTATAACCCCCGCCGTTACTATTTTTGTCCTCTTTCTGGCTGTACTTTTTTATGTAGGCTACATTTTCCCTGAAACTGCAAAACTCTTTGTGAAGTTCGGAATTGATCTGCCCCCAATGACTGCCTTTACTCTCAAAATGAGTGACTTCCTTATTAAGTACAAATACCTTTCCGCTATTGTCATGTTCACTCCTCCCATTATTCTTTGGCGATTTGCAAAAACAAAAAGAGGCGGCTACCTTTTTGATCAGTATATTCTGAAAATTCCAACATTGGGTTCTTTAATTCATAAAACGTGTATTGAGGTTTACTGCCGCGTTTTTTATACTCTATATAGCGGTTCTGCCGAAAGCATCGAACCAATCAGAATTGCGGCTGAAGCCACTGGAAATAAATACTTTGAGGATAGAATAAAAAATGTCGCTATTCCCCTTATGATTAAAAAAGGAACCGGTATTACAGACGCCTTCACTGCAAGTGGCGTGTTTACTGAAACCGCTCTTTCAAGACTTCATTCGGGCGAAGAAACAGGTACTATTAAGAGTACCTCACTTCAGCTTGCTAACTATTATGAAAGTGAAACTGTTTACAGATTAAAAAATTTAATAGAACTCATTCAGGTCTTTATTGCAATGATTATTATGGTCGTTATGATTATGCTGACCCTGGTTTCCGCTGAAACCGCTACTGTAAGACCTAAAACTCCGGGTGCTTATAACGACGTTAAAATTGAGAGAAATCTAACATGATAGATACCAATTTAGAAATGACGGATAAAATCGGTTACCTCCTTTTTAAAAAAGGAATTATTGATTCCGTCATGCTTGAAAAAGCGTTGACTGCCAAGTCCAATGATAAAAGTAAAATAAAAAGAAACCTGGCCCAGATATTAGTCCAGGATTTCAGTTATGATCACGATACTATCTTCCGTGAAGTCGCAATCTTATATGCTTTTAGAGAACTCGATACTCGCCCGGATGAATTTCCCCCCCAAAGACTTGATTCCATTAAACAAATGATTAATGGCGCCGGAGAAACATTAAAAACCCAAATTCTTGAACATAAAATCATTCCTTTTATGTACGATGAAAGGATTAAAGATAAACTCATTCTCGCCGCTATTGATCCAACTGATAGGAATATCCCTAAAATTGCTTTTGGTCTCAATGCTAAAAAATATGAAGTAATTTATATAAGAAAAAAAGACTATGAGAAATTAATTCAGATAATCCTGCCTCCGGAAAATGTCTACCTTAAAAGAATGGAGGAGTCTGTATCTGAACTTACCATCGAGAAGGACGAAAATAGTCTCGATGAGCAGGAACTCGACGCTGAAATCAATAAAAGCGCACTTATAAATTTGGTTGAAGGTGCCCTTGTTGAAGGTGTAAGAATGGGGGCTAGTGATATTCACTTTGTTCCTAAATCAGGGAATAAAACTGATATCCTTTTACGGATTGACGGCAATCTTCAGGTTTGGCATGTCCAGGATGGTACCCTGCCCGAAGCTGTTGTTGCAGTCGTTAAAGATCGCTCTAAGGGTATGGACCGTTTTGAAAGAGAAAAAGCTCAGGATGGTTTTATCCAGAGAGAAATCGATAGCCATATTATCCGTTTCAGAGTTTCTGTGCTTCCTATGGTTGGCACTGAATTGAAAAATAAATTTGAAAGCATAGTTATAAGAATACTCGATGATAGAAAAGTAATCAGAGACCTTGATAAACTTGGACTTGTTGGTTTCGCTAAGGAATCTTTTGTTAAAGCTATTAACCAGCCGCAGGGTATGGTCATTTTAACAGGCCCTACTGGAAGCGGAAAAAGTACAACTCTCGTTGCCGCTCTCTATCAGGTTATTGATCCTACTGTAAATGTTCTCACCGTGGAAGATCCTGTGGAATATGTTATTGAAGGAGCCCGTCAGTTGAAAATCGGGTTCAAAATGAATTTTGAACAGGCCATTAGGTCCATCCTTCGTCATGACCCCGATATCGTTCTTGTCGGTGAAATGAGAGATAAAGAGACCGCCGATGTAGCAATTAAACTTGCCAATACAGGTCACTTAACATTTTCCACTCTCCATACTAACGATGCCCCAAGTGCCGTAGCTCGTCTTTATAAAATGGGCATAGAACCTTTCCTTATCGCCTATGCTATAAATCTTATTGTGGCCCAAAGACTTGTCCGCAGATTATGTCCCAACTGTAAAAAAAGAGTCGTTAATTTTGATGAAGTTATTATGGCTGCTGCAGGTCTTAATATCGCCGAGTGGAGAAATTATAATATCTATGAGCCCAAGGGCTGCGATAAATGTAACGGGACCGGCTTTAAGGGAAGATTGGCTATTCATGAAGCTCTCTATTTCACAAAAGAATTAAGACAGATTATTGTTAAGTCCGGTGAAGATGTTGATGAAGAGAGAATAAGAATTCAGGCAAAGAAAGATGGTTCTTTGAATTTAAGAGATTCTGGTCTCGAGAAAGTTAAGCTTGGCCTTACTTCTATCGAAGAAGTTTTAGCTTCAACTTCTGAAGAATAGTTTATACCAATAATTTTAGCATATTTAACAGAAATATTTTAATATAAATAGTTTGTCTTTATACCGGCATAGATATAAATTACAACTGTAAAAATTTAATAGAACGTGGCTATACAAGAACAGAAAACCATTTTAAAGAATTTTATTAGCTCTATCCCCTCTACCTTTACAGGGCCTGACAGGGTTGCACATATTATCGAAAATATCGATAAAGTTAAACCCGAAGATAAAATTGAGCTTAGAAATTTAATAAACAAACTGTTAACCAGTATGATCGAAAGAGACGCTTCCGATATTGAAATCGGAGGCCATGGTAATACTGGATTTGTTTGGTTAAGAATCTACGGAAAAAAAGAAAGGGTTAAAGATTTTCCTCAGTTCTCTGAAAATGAAGCCGCTGTTCTTATTGTTAATTTGCTAAATGCCAATCAAAGAAAATTCCTTTCCCTGAATCGTAACCTCGATTTCAGTTATACTTTCCTTTATGAAAGAAAAAACACTTATGTAAGATTTAGGGCTGATGCTTATTTTGATCTCGATTCCCTGGCTCTGAATATGAGGGCTATTAATACTCAGTTAAGAACTATTGAATCCATGGAATTTCATCCGAATGTCGTTAAGACAATGAGCCATACTTATATCAAGAATGGTCTGTCTCTGGTTACCGGTATTACCGGTTCTGGTAAATCAACTACTCTGGATGCAATAATTGACTATCATAATAAAATAGATCCTTCACATATTGTAATTATTGCCTCTCCTATTGAATATGTTCATACCTCAAATGTAGCAATTATAAAACACCGTGAAGTTGGCCGTGACGTTATTACTTTTAAAGAAGGGGTTACCCAGGCTTTAAGACAAGACCCGGATATTATCGTCATTGCGGAAATGAGAGATCCGGAAACTATTTTGGCTGCTCTGGAAGTTACCGATACTGGGCATAAAGTCTTCTCAACTCTTCATACTTCTTCCGCTGTTGAGTCTATCGATAGAATTATTGCGGAGGTTCATCCTAACGAACAGGAAAGAGTTAGAAATAGACTGGCCGATGTTCTCATTTCTGTTGTTTCACAAAAATTAGTTCCTAGCATTGACGGCAGACGCGTTCTGGCTAAAGAGGTCTTACTCGTAAATTATAACGTCAGAGCCGCTATTAAAAATAATAACACAAGTGAAATTTACATGATGATTAACCAGGGGGGACCCCAGGGTATGATTACCATGGAACAGGATCTCAAACGATTGTACCTGAGTAAGAAAATTACCCTGGAAACTGCAGTGGCTTACTCAAATAATAAAACAAGAATGCAGCAAATTTTAACGGCAAATTAATTTGAAACCACTTATTTGCATTTATTGCGAAGGAACTGACACTAAAATAGCTGTCGTTGTCAAGGATAAAGAAAAAATAAAGGTCCTCCGCACGGCTTCTTTTGATACTGTGCAGCCATCTCTTGATCTTGAGGATGGCTTGTCAAGTCTAAATATTGACGGCGAAGATTTAGAACTTGATAAAATAAATAAAAGAGATACTGCGGCTGCTAGCGCTAGCCAGGGTGTAATAGTTTCATATTTAAAAGGTATTAACCTTACAAATAGTTTGTTCGTTCCCGCTCTTACTGAACCCTCAATTTACTATCACATCTTTGAAGGGTCTAAACTGGGCAAAGGTTCAAAACTTACTCAGGAAATTATCTCCGATATTCAGGAAACTAAGAATGTTACAATCAACAAGGAGAATCTTGGTTATATCGAGTTAGCAGATAAATCTATTTTATCTGTATTCCTTAGCGGTGAAGTTCACTGCATTAAGATGATAAATGCTCTCGCCCGGTTTAACGGTAAAAGATATTATAAAATTCCCGCTGTTAAAAGTGCTGAAATATCTCTCGCTTACTATATAGCTAAAAGAAAAAAATTCTTCCCGGATGATAACTCACTTATTGTCTATATCGGTAAGGAATACAGCAAACTTATTTTCCTGCAGGGAAGAAAACTTAAACATATTGGCTCAACCCTTGATATTGGCACTCTCAATCTTCATACCTATGACGTTTATTTTTCCAAGATTCTTCTTGAAATGGAAAACGGAGGAATTTCATCCCTGGATAATATTATTGTCTGCGGTGAAGATGACAGCGAAAACCTTATTCTTTCATTTTATGGAACTTTCCCCGAAGCCAACGTTTCAAGACTTGAATTTGATGACCTCGACCTGACCGACCTTGATGATAAAACAAAAGAAATATTTTCATCATTCAGCGTTCCGGTTGCAATTGCAAATGATTATTTCGATGATCTGGATAATATCCATAAAGGAATAAATTTACTTCCTAAATATGTAAAAGAAGATCAGAAAATTTTCCAATTCGCCTGGCATGGCTATGTTATGCTTCCATTCCTTTTTCTGGTTACTCTCGGAATTACTTATTCTATCCTTAATAACCAGAAGGAGATTGGGCTGCTCGATACTCAAATAGGTGAAAAAACAATTCTTCAGAGACAGCACCAGCAGACAATTTCAAGGATTACTGAAATAAGAAATAAAATAAATAATTTTGACCAGACACAGGCAATTCTTGATTCCGCCTCGGCTGGTTCTGGCGTCTGGTCTGTTGTAACTTCAAAAATATCTGGCTTCTTTCAGAGCAACCCAACTATCTGGCTTACAAAACTTACTAAGGATGAAGGGGAAATGGTTTCTCTCGAAGGTTACTCCCTTAATAAAAATGTTCTGACTGATTTTGCTTATTTCCTTGAAAATGCCCAATTAAGAAGCGTTCACTATGAGGCAATATTGGATAAAAATACCTACAGGTTTAATATTGTTTTTAGTATTACTGGATATTATAAAGATGCCCAATGAATAGAAAATTAAGGAATACGCTGGGTTTGGTTGGCGTTTTGGTCTTTCTTCTGGTCGCTGGAGGAGTATATATCTTTGTCTTTCAGCGCGGTAAAATAAATGAAAAAAGAATTAAATTAAGAGACTTGGAGTCTATTAATTATAATACCGAACAATTAAATGTTCAGCTCAGGGCTTTGGAAATCAGGGCTTCTACTCTTGATTCAATTCTCTCTTCCCGTAAGTTTAATATTCCACAGAACTTATCGTCTATTAAGTTTTATAACTTTATAAATCAGATAAGCGCAGGATTCGCTCCCTCTACTCAGATTGATGTAGAATTTCTTAGTCAGAAAAAGGACAAGGAATTTTTCTTTTACGAATATAAGATTACTGGCAGTGGCACATATAATGATGTATATAAACTGATTTATTCAATTGAACAAAGTAAGGAACTTAAGAAGTTAAAAAACCTTACATTGACTAATCAGATTTCTACAAATAAAGAAGGTGTCCCCAATTTCGTAGTAAATTTTATTGGCAATGTTGCGGTTTATTTTTCATCGGATAATAGGTTTGCCACAACTCTTTTTGTAGAAAATAATCTATTGACCGGCCTTAAATATGATGCTTTTTATCCGCTAATCCGTACTTCAATTCCTCCAAACGTGGATGATCTGCTTGATGTTCAGGGAGCTAAACTCCTGGCTCTTATTCCTGAAGGTGCTTTCCTTGCCGATACTAGGGGAAATACTTACCTTCTTTGGGAAGGCGAACAGGTTTATCTTGGCTACCTTACTAAAATCGATTATGAACATAATACTGTCGGTTTTATCCTTAATAAAGGCGGAATAATTGAAAAAGTTGAGCTTGGATTAGATAAAGAAGTAAATAAGAAAAATCAGTGAGTCTGAATATGAAAACTACATTATTTTTAACATTATTACTTCTGACGGGAACCTTTGTTTTCCCTCAGAATTATCTGGAACGCCAGATACAAGGGAATATTCCAAAGGATCAGATCGTTTCTTTATCCTCTACTCTTTCATTTGATAGAGCCGTGGAACTTCTCAGTAAAGTAAGTGAAAAAGCAAAGGGTAAAAAAATTATCTCAACCGTTCAAAGCTCGGATCCTATAGGAATAGAACTTACTAATGTTCCTTATGATAAAGCGCTCGTCGCCTTGGTTCAGATGAAAGGCTTGATATATGAAGAAAAAGAAGATTTAATAGTTATCAAAAGAAAAAATGAACCGGTTCCTCAGGTGAAAACAGAAACCACTTATGCCTCTGTTGATTCTCGCGAAGTCAAAATATCTGCAGTTTTTTTTGAAGCTGATTTGAATAAGGAAAAACAGGCTGGCGTTGACTGGGAAGTGCTTCTTTCTAAAAATGGCCTGAGCGTCGGAGGTACGGGTGGCAATCCTTTACCAACTACTTCTTCAACCACCACAACTACTACAACCCCAACTCAGGGTTGGCAGCTGAATGGAAATACAAATTTTGATATCGGCGGTATGTTTGGAAGTGCAACTGCAATCTTTAGATTCTTTGAAACCCAGAATATCGGAGAAATTATCGCTAGCCCTAGTATCACAACCCGCGACAGGGTTAAAGGACGTATACAGGTCGGTACTGATTTTTCTATTAAACAAAAAGACTTTGCCGGAAATGTGATCGAGAATTTCTTCTCCACGGGTGCAATTATTGAAGTTACCCCATATATCTATAAAGAAGATGGCGTAGATTATATATTGCTCAACCTGACTGTTGAAAGAAGTTCGTTCACACCTGATCCCAATACCACGGAAGTAAGGAAAACATCTGCCGCTTCTCAGGTTGTACTTCTCAATGGTGAAGAAACCGTTATCGGCGGTCTCTTTGAAAATGATGATACAAAAATAAGGAATGGCGTTCCTATCCTTAAAGATCTGCCTTGGTGGGTCTTCGGACTCCGCTATATCTTCGGCAGCGATGATATTGTCACTACTAAAAAAGAACTTGTTATATCAATAAAAGCTGATTTATTGCCTACTTTGAAAGAAAGACTTGCTGGCGTTCGCTCTGCTAATCCAGTAAATGATGAATTGGAAAAAACACGGGCTAAACTAAAAATTTATCAGTTTAATGATTTCGATGAAACACCTCAAACACCAACTAAAGATAATTAGGGAAATAAATGGAATCAATATTAATCGTTGATGATGATTTTAATCTCTGCACTGTTCTCAAAGAAGAATTACTGGAAGTCGGCTATGACGTCGATTTCGTTAATAATGGCGAAGATGCTTTCCCTTATTTAAATAATCATCAGGTGGAATTAATTCTGCTCGACTTAAAGATGCCTGGCAAAGATGGCTTCGAGGTGCTTAAAGATTTAAAAGAGAAAAAAATTAAAGTTAAAGTTATTGTCCTTACCGCCTATGCTGACGTAAAAAGCGCTATCGAATCAGCAAGAATGGGTGCAAGCGATTTTATTAGCAAACCGTATGATTTTGACGAATTGCTGATCACTATAAGGAAGGTTCTGCAAAAAGATATTTAAATATGAAAATTACCTACAGGATCCTGGTAATTAATTTCGCTATTGTTTTTCTGGTAATTGGGAGCGCGGCTTTTGCCTTTTATTCTATAATGTACAGCGTTCTTACCTCTCAGCATTCGAAATATCTGCTTAATTCCACTAATGATTTTATCTATGCCTACCATCAGACTATAGATAATACAGAAGAGGATTTCTTATATATTATTAAAAACGGAATTAAACAAAAATTCAACGTCCCTCAATTGTTTGAAAAAAATATTGATTTCATTCTTCAAACTAATTCCGCAAAAACTATAATAAATAAATCCTACAAGGATAATGTTTATATCCCCGATAAAACATTTACCCTTGATGACTTTATTAGCTTTAACCCCTACGCTGTTATCAAATCTTATAAAAACCAGGACGGAACAATATATTTTTACGGCAGAATAATAGATAGCCAGACTCTTAATGACTTCTCAAAAAGAGTTGGGGCAGACATTGCCCTTGTATGGAATAATACTATTCCACTGATATCTAACGAATCTCAAAACCAGCAGTACCTTTTTGCGCTTAATACTGCATTCAAAGATCTAAACAAAAAAAATAATTTCAACGTTTTTTCTCAAAAAGCCGAAGATACGGATATACTCGTTACTATATGTAAACCAACATCTAATATTGAAGAGCTAAACAATAGCATCTATTTCATGGTTTTCACAACCCTGAATGAAGCTGCCGATTTAAGATCAAGCCTCAAAGAAATTATGCTTATTATCGGCTTCTCGGGTATCCTCATTTCCCTTATTCTCACATTTCTGTTTACAGACAGAATTAGAAAACAGATATCTGATCTTAGTAAAGCTACTGAAGTTATTAAATCGGGCAACTTCCAGAATAAAATTATAATTAAAAGTAAAGATGAATTAGGAGAACTTGCTAACGCTTTTAACCTTATGGTTACGGAATTAGAAAAAAATCAGAAATCTAAAAATGAATATTCTGAATTCATGACCATGCTAAACCAAAACCCTTCTCTAAAAGAAATATCAGATGCCGCCTTGGGAAAAATTATAAATACCTGCGGTTTCATTATAGGGGCACTATATATTATTGAGGAAGATGGAATTAAAATGGCAGGTTCTTTTGGAGTAGCTAAAGGCCATACGCCCGTCAATTATGAATTCTTTGAATCAGTTATCAGAAAAAGGGAAATGCTCGAATTAAAATTTGACGAAACACCTCCTCTGATTACAACCGGTTCCGTAAAAATTGAACTCCGATATCTATTCTTGGTTCCTATTATTTATAATTCAAAAGTAATTGCTATCCTTGAGCTAAGCGGTACTGACAAACCGGGAATTGAAGCAAAAGAATATATTACAAGTATCCAGGAGCAGTTGGCAATAGGATTAACAAATGCAATTGCATTTGTTCAACTTGAAAAACTTGTTACTGAGTTAAAACAGTTAAATGAAGATTACCAGAAACAGAACATTCAAATAAGAAAACAGAACGAAGCACTTGTTGATCTGCATAAAAAACTCAAAGAAAAAGCAGATGAACTGGAAATTCAGAAAGAAAAGGCTGTTGAATCTACTAAACTAAAATCTCAGTTCCTGGCTAGTATGTCCCATGAATTACGTACTCCTATGAATTCAATTCTGGGACTGACTGAGTTAATGCTCGAAGAAGATATTCTTAAGGGTAAAAACAGGGAAAGAATCGAAGTGGTTCTAAAAAGCGCCAAACGGCTTATGAACCTAATTAATGATATTCTGGACCTTTCGAAAATAGAAGCAGGTAAAATGGAAATCCATAATGAAAATATCCTGCTTGAAGACTTGATAAAGGAAGTCGAATATTCTATCAGTCCTTTATTAATCAATAAAAAAATTGATTTTAGAGTATTCCGCGATACGGACACATCAATTATTATGAATACCGACAGGGGAAAAGTTACTCAGGTGTTGATAAATCTTCTGGGAAATGCCGTTAAATTTACTGACTCCGGATTCATTGAAATGGAAATATTGTCTGAAGAAAGAAAAAAACTTATCTTCAAAATAGTCGACACCGGTATAGGCATTTCAGATAATGATCAAAAAGTAATCTTTGATGAATTCCGGCAGGTCGACGGATCTATTACAAAAAAATATAGCGGAACAGGCTTAGGTCTAACCATTTGTAAAAAAATTGCAGATTTGTTGGAAGGTTCAATCAGCGTACACAGCCAGCACGGAAAAGGATCTACTTTTGTTTTTTCAATTCCATTGAATTTTGTTGAAAAACCTTTCTCTTCTATTAAACCCCCCTTAAATATTATTAAATCGGAAGCTAATAGAAATAACCCGATTCTTGTTATTGAGGAAGATCCCGAAGTTAGATATACTATAGGACAATATCTTACTTCCCGTGGATATAATGTCTTGTTCGCTTCCGATAGTAAAGACGCATTAGAAGAAGCAAAAAAACATCAGCCTTTAATGATCGTTCTTGACGTTGTTCTGCCAGGTAAAGATGGATGGGATATTTTAAGGGAATTAAAATTAGGCGCTTCTACTAAGAACATACCCGTCATTGTTATATCAATATTTGGGAATAAAAATCTTGGATTTAGTCTCGGCGCCATGGAATATATCATAAAACCGTTTAGTTCAGAACAACTATTATCGGTATTAACAAAAATTGAAGCCTATTCTAAAAAGCGGATTGAAAATATAATACTCGTGGATGACGATGAACCTAATTATGAGAAATTAAAAAAAGAATTTAATAGCAGTAAAGTTAACCTGAATTATGTTCCTGACAGTTCATACGCATTTGCCAGTATCATCGAAACACAGCCTGATCTGATTATTATAAATCTTACCATGCCCAAAATTGATGGTATATCTCTTACATATAAATTGAAAGCTAATAAGGAAACTAAACATATACCTGTTCTAATCAGCATCTCTAAAGAAATAACAAAAACTGATAAAGTTGCTCTGAATGATATTATAGAAATGATTACTATTAAATCAAAAGGACATCCGCTGGACGTTCTTAAAGTCGTTAGAGATCGCATTAAAATGCACGAAATTTGCACTACACCAGAAAAAAATATTCTTGAAGTCGAAGAGGTTAGTTCTACAGACGAAAACATTACTTCCGATTTAATAAAAAATAATTATATCGGAGAAGTCCTCGTGGTCGATGATGACGCCGACACTCTTTTTACAATAAACGAAATACTTGAATCTTGTAACTGCAAAACATATCTTGTAAAAGGCGGGAAAGAATGCCTTGCTATGCTTGAAAAAATTACGCCAAATTTAATTCTACTTGATATTATGATGCCTGAAATGGATGGCTTCCAAACAATAGCAAATATTAAGATGCATCCAAGATGGCTAAATATTCCTATATTTGCTGTTACTGCCAGGGCAATGCTTGATGATAAAGAAGTAATTCTTAAAAACGGTTTTGATGATTATATCCCCAAACCAATTAATTCCAGCGTTCTGTCCTTTAAAATTAAAAAAGCTCTTTCAAATATTAATATAAGTTGACATGTCAAAAATTTTAGTTATAGATGATTTACCCGAAAATGTTTTTTTACTTCAGGACAGACTGGAGCATGAAGGATATGAAGTAATAACTGCGTATGACGGTAAAACCGGCATAGATAAAGCAATTAATGAACTTCCTGATCTTATTTTATTGGATGTAATGATGCCTGACATCACCGGCATCGAGGTCTGCAAAACTTTAGTGGAAGACCCCAGATCATCCAATATCCCGATTATTCTTGTAACAGCTAAATCCGGTGCTGAAGACACCAAAGAAGGGCTTGAAGCAGGTGCCTTCGATTATGTAAAAAAACCGTTTAACAGGATTGAACTTCTTGCCAGAATCCACTCAGCTTTACAGTTAAGTGAAGCACATAAACTTCTTATAGAAGCTGAAAAAAGAAATACATTCTCCGCAACAGTGGTTACTACAAATCATAAAATCAAACAGCCGCTCACTCTAATGAGCCTTTCTTCTGCTGCTATAAAAAGAGAATTGACAAAAACTGAAATCTCCCGCGAGGCTATTCTTAAACGACTTGCATATATTGATATAGCAGTTAAAGAAATTACAGATGTTCTGAATCAGCTTAACGCTATTAAACAACCTGTATTTTCGGATTATATCAAGAATATTAAAATGGTGGATGTTCCAAAAGAAAAAGATGAATCCTCAGAGTAACTTCTGAATCGTTGAAAACATTGTTTCAAATTCATATGGCTTCAGAAGTATACTGTTAATCCCTATTTTTTCAATATCAAATTTAGTATCGATATTTAAACTGCCGGTAGATAATATTATCGGCATATCGAAATTTAGTTCCCTTACCCGCTGAATACATTCAAGGCCGTTCATTTCCGGCATATTAAAATCAATTATTATCATATCAACCATCAATTCTTCGGTTAATAATTTGAGGACTTCCATTCCTGATGAAACCTTAATTACATTAAATCCGTTTGACTCAAGTAATTCAGCTAAAAGATCCCTAAGCATTATTTCATCGTCAGCAAGTAAAATAATCTTGTTTTCGGGCTTGGTCTTCTCAGCTGCTTTTGGTTCAAATGCCGGAAGAAAAACATCAAATGTCGTACTTTCATTTTCTACGCTTGAAACTTCAATATGACCCTGGTGTGCTTTTATTATGCCATACGTTACATAAAGTCCCAGCCCTGAACCCGTATCCTTTATCTTTGTTGAGAAATAAGGATCAAATATCTTTAAGAGATTTTCTTCCTTGATCCCGGTACCCGAATCCTTCACCTGGAAATGGATATAATTACCCTTATTAAGCATAGGATACTGGATTAAATTCTTATCGTTGATCGTTATATTGTTAGCTGATAGCGCTATCGTGCCCTTTTCTTCTATAGCCTCTTTGGCATTTACACAAAGATTCAGAAGAACCTGGTAAATCTCTGTTGCAGATCCGAGAGCATCATATAATGAATCAGCAATATTCGTTACAAGATTTATGCTTTTGGGGAATGTCTGATTTATAACCTTGGATATCTCGGTCAGCAGATCATTTGGTTTAATCAGCTCCTTTCTCTTTTGTGTAGGTTTGCCAAAGGATAACAATCCCTTTGTCAGATCCTTTGCCCGGATTGAGCAGCTTTCTATATTGTCCAGAAGCCGTGTGATGTCTTCTCTCTGATCAACTCTTTTTTTCAAAAGATTTATGCTGCCGAATATACTTGATAAAAGATTGTTGAAATCATGTGCCATTCCGCTGGATAATTTTCCGATGGTCTCCAGTTTCTGTGCCTGTAAAAGCCTGTTTTCAAGTGCAACATTCAGTTCATTTGTAAGTATACTGCTTATAGAAAATGAAAGGATGGCCGCAAACTGTTCAATATTGTTAATTTCAAGGGGAGAGAAACCGCCTGCCTGCTTTCCTATAATAATTGTTGCGCGAAGTTTATTGTCAAATAAACAGGGCGTGAGTACCAACGATTGTGATTGAAATGCCCTGACAAGATTATATCCTATGTTATCGCTCAGGTTTAAAGCTACAAGAGATTTTACGTTTATTGAAAACCATTTATTCAAAAATGAAGCGTTTGAGTTTAATTCCTTCTCGATATCTTGCCGGTTCACCAAAAGGTTATTCGGGTCAAAATAATGGAATATATATTTGTTTATTTCATTATGAAGTATCACAAGCCCATAATCCCCTCCGCTTATTGCTAAGCAGCGGATCAGCACTTCTTCTGAAATTACTTTTAATGATTTTTCTTTTAATAAAAGTGAAAGAATGCTTTTTAATTCGGATTGGAAAAGCATATTATTCTGAAGAATCTCTTCATCATACCCATCAGCAGTTTTGCTCTCTACCGGCTCAATCTTTACTATGTACCCATCAACAGATTTCCTTTTCCCGTATATAGGTATTATCCGCATGTTTGATTTATGAGAGGGGAAAGCGATGCTCTCGGGTATTGCTCCTGTAAATTTCAATGAGGATAATTTTTCAATTATCTTTATTACAGAAATCCCCTTAACTCTTTTTAATCCCGTGATCTCTTTAAAGTTTTTATTATACCACACAAGGTTATGTTTTTTGTCTGCTACTCCAATCCCTTCTTTAGCAGTTTCAAAATACCCTGTGATAGAATCTAAATATGGAATTTTTTCTGACATGGATCTTAATCTTGTTTTATTTCATACTTTTTAATTTTGGTATAGAGCGTTTTTTGACTAATACCAAGTTGGCTTGCAGTCTGAGTTCTGTCCCACCTGAAATGCCTCAAAGCCCGGATTATATGTATCTTCTCAAGTTCATCCATACTTATTATGCCGTTTCCGTTTTCGTTTTCTTCCGGCTCTGATGGTAATAGTTCAATAATTGAAGAGGAGCGTGGAAGATTAAGATCATCATAATGAATTAGTTCACCTTCTGCAAAAATAAGCGCCCTTTCTATTATATGTTCAAGTTCCCTGATATTTCCGGGATAATCATATTTTAATAAAGCATCTTCAGCATGTGGAGTTATCTTTTTCGGAGAACGGATCGGTGATTTTGTTTCCAGAAAATGGTTTGATAATACTAATATGTCCTCCTTCCGCTCACGCAGGGGAGGGATTGTTAAAGTTATTACATTTAATCTGAATAATAGATCTCTCCTGAATTTTTTATTGTCCGCTTCTTCTAAAAGATTCCGGTTTGTGGCGCTTATTACTCTAATATTGGAAGTAAGTGTTGTTACTCCACCAATCCTTCTGTATTCCCCGTTCTCAAGGAATCTTAGCAGCTTGGGCTGAAGTGAAAGACTTAATTCACCAATCTCATCAAGGAACAATGTCCCCCCATGTGCTATCTCTACTAATCCCTGTTTTGTTGATTTTGCATCTGTAAATGCACCTTTCTCATGTCCAAAAAGCTCACTCTCAATTAGCTGGTCAGGTAAAGAAGCGCAATTTATAATTACAAACGGTTTGTCGCATCTTGAGGAATATTTATGAATATATTCAGCAAAAAGTTCCTTTCCCGTTCCTGTCTCTCCTTCAATCAGAATATTGGATTCTGAAAGAGCGGCTTTGTTTGCCAGATTTATAGCTTTCTGAAGCCCTGGACTGTTGCCGATTATTCTGCTTGATAATTTTTTATTTACCTGGTTAGAAAGTATTGTTGTCTTTACTAAAAGATCATGGTGTTCTAAAGCTCTGTTTATCGTTATCAGTAGCTCGTCAAAATTATATGGCTTATTTATAAAATCATATGCGCCGTTTCGAATACAATCCACCGCTTTTCTCAACTCTGACTGCGCTGTAAGTATTATAACCTGTATCGATGAATTATATTCCGATACAAACTTTAGTACCTCTTCTCCATTTACTATTTTCATCGTAAGATCGAGAAGGAGAATATCGTAGTTTTTGTTTTTAATTGCATCAATTGCTAGACTTCCGTCATAAACAGTATCTACTGAAAAACCCTCTTCAATAAGCTGTTCTTTTAATAAATAACATAAAGTTTCATCATCATCACATACTAATATTTTTGCGTTTTTTGGCATATTTTTACTTGTTATTTCGGGATCTGAGAATGTTTCATTTGGAATAAAATAACCTTTTATATATATTTAAAGCTCTTATATTTTGGGGCGCGTAGCTCAGGGGTAGAGCATCTGCCTTTTAAGCAGAGGGTCGGTGGTTCGAAACCACCCGCGCTCACAAAATTAAATCCTTCTCTATTTAAGCCGTCGTTTGACGGCTTTTTTGTCATATATAACAATTTAGAATAAAACAATTTTTCTCCCCTAAGTTAAGTCTTTTAATTATTATAATTCTACAAAAAATAACATAGAATATTAATATTTAATTTAAATAACAGCAAATTTTCATTACCTCCTTAATTCATTTAAACGTCTGTCAGCTAAATCTGCTATTGTTCTCCCGATACTTATTGAAGCTGTAGCAGCAGGAGAAGGAGAGTTTAACACATGAATCATATCTCCGGTTTCTATAATTCTGAAATCATCTACAAGTTTTCCATCAGGTTCCAACGCTTGGGCACGGACACCGGCACCCCCCGGTCTAATGTCAGCCCCGCTGATTTCTGGAACTAGCTTCCTGAGTGCCCTTACAAATTCTTTTTTATTATATGACCGGTAAAATTCCATTATCCCCATGCGGTAATGCTTTAATGCCATATGCCAGAATCCACTGTAAGTCAGCATTTCCATAACGTCTTTTATTGAGAAGTCACTTTTTTTATAGCCCTCCCTTTTAAATGAGAGCACGGCATTGGGCCCCGCTTCTGCCCCCCCCATTATCATCCGAGTAAAATGAACTCCTAAAAATGGAAACTGCGGGTCTGGAACAGGATAGATCAGATTCTTAACTAGATACTCGCTCCCTTTATTAAGATTGTAATATTCACCCCGGAATGGAATTATCTTCAGGTTCGGTTTTATTCCGCATTTCAAAGCAACCCTGTCTGACTGAAGACCGGCGCAGTTTATAAGAACTCTGGTTTTAATTTCACCCTTATCAGTGCCAATTATAAGTTCATTATTTTTCTTTTCAAGCCTGTTGAACTTTGTCGAAAGCCTTATATCGCCGCCGTTTTTTTTAATAATATCGGCATATTTCTCTGTCACCGCTGTATAATTTACAATGCCCGTTTCTTTTACGTGCAGACCAAGTATCCCTCTTGCATGCGGTTCAAATTCCTTTATTTCATCAACTGAAATCCTTCTTAATCCCTTTAGCCCATTTTCAGTTCCCCGTTTTTCTAGTTCATGGAGTATTGGAACCTCATAATCATGAACGGCTAATACAATTTTACCGCAGTGATCATGTGGAATATCGTTCTCCTCGCAGAATTTATACAGAAGTTCTCTTCCTTCTATACAGTTCTTGGCTTTTAAAGAACCTGGTTTGTAATAAAGACCTGAATGTATAACTCCACTATTGTTTCCCGTCTGATGAAAAGCTAATTTATCTTCGGCTTCAATGACGACAACGTTATGTCCTTTATCCTTCTGCAGACACATTCCCGTAGCTGCCCCGACTATCCCGCCTCCGATTATTGCAATATCATATGTGTTTGGCATTTACAGTCTCTTTCTGTTTTTATAACTGTTACTTCAATAAAATCATTTTTCTGGTTTCTGTAAAACTCCCTGCTTGCATTCTGCAGAAATATATCCCGCTTGGATACCCGCCACCGTTAAATTCTATATTGTAATTTCCTGCTTCCTTGATCTCATTCACTAATGTGGAAATCTCTTTCCCCAGAATATTATAAACCCTGATTAATACATTGCTCCTCTGTGAAACGAGATAATTAATTCTTGTCTCGGGATTAAATGGATTAGGAAAATTTTGAAATAAAGAAAAGGCCTTCGGCGTTAATATTGAATTATCATTTACACCAGATGCAATTCCTCCTCCGCCGTTATCCGTTTTCATTATTAAACCGTTGGGACCAATTATCCACCCTGTATTAGTATCCTGGAAATATATTCTGCTTAATGTTGTTCGGATATGAGTTGATAATTTTGTCCAGTTAATCCCGCTGTCTGTGCTTTTAAGAATTTCTCCGTTCGAACCGCATATATAACCATTCAGCGTGTCGACAAAATAAACTCCTTTCCCTTCTGTGATATCAACTGTATACTTGTTCCAGGTTTTCCCCAGATCGGTTGTCTTAATTAAAACGCCGAATCTTCCCACAGCAAATCCGTATTTACTAGAATAGGTATTGCCCAATGTTTTTTGAAATGTTACCTGATTAAGGTCACTGAAAGAAAAATTGGTGCTGACATCTGAAGCATAAGTAGGCTTTATTGCTGAATATGAAATGTGAATACTGGAAAATACTCCAATTCCATTTTGTCTGCTTTGGCCTACACAAAAACCAAGAGTTGGTGTCAGCCAAAAGAAATTTCTAATATTACCCGTTAATCCCGTGCTAAGTAATGAAGTTAGATTTCCCTTCGTTACCTGTACCTGAATAAGCGTGCCATTATCTCCGCCGATAAAACAATTCAGAGGATTTTCCGCCGAAATAGTTCTAAAATTATAATATGTAAATTTGTGGTAATCATATTTAACCCACGTCTCGCCAATATCAGTGGAAATTATTACAGTTGCGCTGTCTCCAGCTGCCCAAATGTTCTTCCAGTAATAATGATTGTAATAACTGATGTCATTTAAGTTTACAGTTGTATTGCTCTCTTTCTTTACCCACGAGTTTCCGCCGTCAGTCGTTTTATATATTGTTCCTTTATCACCGGCAATAAATCCTATATCATGACTAATAAAATAAATGCTGTTCATATTGACGCGGTCACCTGATGATTGAAAGTCCCAGTTAATCCCTGCATCTGAACTTCTGGCAAGAAACCCCGAGCTTCCTGCAAGCATTCCATTACCTGTATTCGAAATTGAAATACAATTAAATGTCAAAGAAGAATCATGAACTTCCTTCCCCCAACTGTTACCACCGTCCTCTGTCCTTAAAATAACACCATTTCTGCCCACCGCTATTCCTGTATTTTGATCCATAAAACTTATGGATAAGAGCCAGTTTTGAGTAGTGCTGTTTGATTTAACCCAATTAATTCCCCCGTCAGTAGTTTTAAGAACAACTCCGCTTTGCCCGCACACCCATCCATAGTTCTGATCGGTAAAACTTATTGATGAAAGTATATTGGTTACATTGCTTGACTGGTTAATCCAGTTTACTCCGCTGTTTGTAGTTTTCTTTATAGTGCCGTTTCCCCCTATAAGCCATCCGTTATTATTATCAGCAAAATATATTTTCGATAATGGAACCTGAGGATTAAATGTTACAGGATTCCAATTATATCCCCCGTTTACAGTAGTTAATAAAACTCCGTTAGAACATGTGGCAAAACCATTATCATTTGATATAAAGAAGATAGAATTAATATTATAGGTGCCTATACCAGAATCCTGCCTGGAAAAAGTCAAACCACCATCTGTTGTCCTAAGAATAATACCATTTTCCCCGCCCGCCCATCCATGAAGCGAGTCAATAAAGAATATTGTCAACAGATTATTAACATATCCTGTTTCAATAACTTTCCAGTTTATTCCGCCGTCTAAAGTCTTTAAGATCAATCCATTATCGCCGGCCCCGAATACATTATTGCTGTCTATAATAGAAATACTGTTAACTCCCTTCCCCTGCGGCAAAGGATTCTGCCACTTCCAGTTTTGTTGACCAAAAAGAAGCGCAGGGACGAAAAACAATATTGCTAATAATTTTTGCATTCTGTATTAAACTAATTTATATCTCATAGGAATTTATATGTAAATCCCGATTGAATTAACACAAAAGCTCGTGTTATATATTTTGTGTTTATCCTGTTGTATTTTGAGCTTACATCAAGATCCAGCATTGGTGTCAGGTTTATTTTGAATCCTGCTTCAGGTGATATTCCCCAGCTTTGGCCTTTGGTTATAACATTAGCTTTCCCGAAATAACCATAATCAATTGTCAGGTTGTACCTTGAAAAATATCCTCCCGCCTCAAGTCCGATATAAGGAATAAAATTGTAATCAAGTAGGTTATAGCGGATTCCAACAAGTACTGGTATAGCCGAAAAAGAAAAAGTGTAATCAGGAAGGTTCGGTTTATCTCCGAAACTATAATAACCGGAAGTAAAACTTAATTCAAAACTGCTGTTAAAAGCATAACTCAAATTGAAATTGCCGCCAAAGCCGACCGACACAATATCTTCTGAATAGCCGGTAGGAATCGCGGCAGAACCCTGTAATCTTATTTTATATTGTCCGAACAGATTTGTCGAAATCAGAAATGAACAGATAAGAAATATGAATAACTTTATCTTCAAAAAGAGACTCTGTTTTATCTAAACTTAAAAATATATAATTAATAATTAAAACTCTTCTTTATGTTGCATATTGATTTCTTTATTTTTACAAAATATTTCCTGATAAAGGACGCAGATTGGACTTCAATAAATTAGTGGAAAGAATATTTAATATATTACTGGTATGCTGTATTCTATTCCCTATTAATCAGATCTATGCGCAGGGAAAAACATATGATATCTCGGGGGTAATTTCAGAATCTGGATCTGCCGAACCGCTTATAAGTGCTAATGTTTCAATATATAAGGATAGCCTTAAAACTGGAAGAGTCGTCAGGGGCGCCGCTACAAATAAATATGGCTTCTATTCTATCCCCGATTTCCCCGCAGGCACTTATTATTTCTTTATTACTAGCATCGGCTTCGAAACTAAAGTAATAAAAATCCGCATTCCTGGAAATTCACAAAGGCTGGATTTTGCATTAATCAAAAAAACTATCACACTTAATGAAATTATCATTCAGGATAAAAAGCTCAACGAATTCTCTAAAAATGTCAGCACTATAGATGTTAATCCCGAAATGGTGAAAAGACTCCCTTCCTTCGGGGGCGAAGCTGACATTTTTAAAGCTCTCCAGCTCTTGCCCGGAGTTACTACCGCAACTGAAATCTCCACAGGTTTATATGTCCGGGGAGGTTCTGACGATCAGAACCTCACTCTTATTGACGGCGTTAATGTTTATAATCCTGCCCACCTGGGCGGATTCGCTTCAACATTTAATGCAGATGCCGTAAATAATATTTCCCTTATTAAAGGGGCTTTCCCCGCTGAATTCGGCGGTCGGCTTTCAAGTGTTCTTGATATAACAATGCGGGAGGGTTCTAAAGAAAAATTTTCTTCTACGATCGGCTTAAATACAATAAGTTCAAGAGTCACTATTGAAGGACCTCTTGATACCAACGCCTCCTTCATTATTTCCGGAAGAAAAATGTTCCTTGATAAAATTCTTCCCCTGTTTCATAACCTTGATAATATCCCCAGATATAGTTTCTATGATTATAACGGAAAGATTAGCTACTCGCCTTCAAAAAGCGATAAAATCTTTATCAGCGCGTTCGTCAGCCGCGATGATATAAATGATGCTCCAAACAATAAAGATATTGGCTACGGTATCTCCTGGTCTAATGCTACAGTTAATTTAACATGGACAAAAATCAGTTCCGGCTCCCTGTTTACCAATACTTCTCTTATGTATACGAATTATTCTTTCTCAACTCTGATCAAGGATAAAAACCCGGATCAGAACCCATTGGACTTTTATACTTCGTCAGTCATAAATGACGTCCTGCTTAAAAGAGAACTTCAGTACTTTGCCGCCGAAAAACATAACGTTAAAGCAGGCGCGGAATTAACTCTGCACATGTTTTCTACAACAACTAGCGATTTCTATATCCCCGAGTTTTCTTATAAACCATTTTACGGAACGGACCTGAATTCATTTGAAGGCGCAGCTTACGTTCAGGATGATTACCAGATAACTGATTATCTCAAAAGTAATATTGGCCTAAGAGGCTATTATTTTCAGCAGGGGACATACTTCGGTTTCGAACCCAGAATCTCATTATCATATTTCCCGGTTGACAGGTTTACTATCAGAGCCGCATTTTCAATCGCTCATCAAACTCTCCATATGATGACCCGGAATGATATATATCTTCCTACTGACCTCTGGTATCCCTCTACAAAACAAATTCAGCCTTCAAGAGCTATTCAGGGCTCGCTTGGTTTTGAAGCACTCTCACCTGAACACGACTATTTGTTCTCTCTCGAAGGATATTATAAAGATATGAAACATCTTTATGAATATAAGGATAATGCGGATTTCAAATATGGCAACGATATTGAAAACCAGCTCACTGAAGGCGTCGGATATGCATACGGAGTTGAACTTTTCCTTAATAAGAAAATGGGCGACCTTAACGGCTGGATCGGATATACCCTCGCCTGGACAAGAAGATATTTCCCAGAACTAAATGCTGGTAACGAATATTATCCTCGTTACGATAAAAGACATGATATATCTATCGTCCTTAATTATGAATTCAGCAGTACCTTTAATGCAAGCGCAACATGGACCTATGGAACAGGGGAATCGTTTGCGTTGCCGGTTAACCAGTTTTTATTTCAAAACATAGCTCTTCCCTCTAATAATGAGTCTAATACTTATTATGATTATTCCGGTCGGGATCAGTTTACTTTACCCGCATTCCATAAACTTGATCTGTCCTTCAATTATGATGTCGTTGTTTTTGGTAAATCAGTTCAGCTTTCACTTAACATTTACAACGCTTATAACCATTATAATGCCTTCACAAAATATATCGGCTATAGAATCGATCCGGTAACCGGAAATAAAATACCCGTTCTAAGGCAATTTACGTTGTATCCTTTCCTTCCGTCATTAGGCGTAAACATACAGCTATGATGAAAATACTTAAATACATATTTTGCTTTATCCCGCTGATTTTATTTTATTCTTGCGAACAGCCCTCTGAAGAAGCAGATATTCCTTATGTGCCGAAACTTGTAATTAGAGGAATGATTAGTGCAGGTTCATCCGTTAAAGATATTTATATAGGGAGGACCATGCCTGTATCTGTTGAAATCGATCCCGCATTCACAGATTTAACCGATGCTGTAGCTTTCATTGTTTATAAAAATCAGTTTTATCCGCTTACTCATACGCATAATGGTCTCTATGAGAACGATACTCTTGCAATTAGGAAAGGGGATACATACACATTGCTCGCCTCTTGGCAAAACCTGTCTGCAAATGCTGAAACAACAATCCCTGTTCTGGGCAACGTGTCTCCGTTTACTATGCAGTCTCAAACCTCGGGTAATACACAGACGCATTTCCTCCAGAGTAAAATAACCCCACATGCTGATGAAGTGTATGCGGCAACCTGGGTCTTGTTATATCTGAATGGATCGGTCGCCGACGAAAGCAAGGTGTTTTCAACCGTATCGGAAAAAGATGAGTCAGGTAATTTAGTTTGTACCACTTCTGCAATCCCGTCAAATTATGTAAATCAGACAAACACAAAATTGATAGCCAGATTGTATTTCTTCGATCATCAATATCTGGATTTTTATAAAAGCCAGAATCTTAACCAGGTTTCAGACGCAATATTCGGGCAGGTCGGCTCACAGGTTAATTGGAACATAAAAGGCGATGGTATCGGTATGTTTATTGGCAGGGCAGATACGTTGCTATCGAATTAATTATTCTCGGCATAAATGTTTCTGGAAGAATTATTTTCCGCCTATATATTTTGATAACCCAACGTTCGTACACCATTTGTCCTGTTCTGAGTCTATGGAAATCGAAAGTATACTGTTGGATTTCAAGCCAGAATTAGTTGTATTATAAACCTTCCATTTCTTCCCGTCAAATTTTACAACCCCTGCATCGCTTGATATCCAGACACTATTGTTTTTATCAATTCTAAGATCAGTAGAGAACTTCCCCGGAAATCCGCTGTTATATCTGCTGTAATTTATCCATTGAGATCCATTAAAATAACTTACACCTCCAGCGTTATTATCAATTATTCCGGCGCTGCCGCTTCCCACCCATACATTTCCCGAATTATCAAAGGCAATTGATGCAATATAATCATCCTGTATCTGTGAATTATAACTTGAATATACTCTCCAGGATAAATTCTCAAATGAACATATCCCCCCGCCCCATGTCCCTATCCAAAGATAATTATTGTTATCTACTCCCAGCGCCGAAATGTTATCAGATGAAATTCCAGAATTAGCCCTGTTGAACAATTGGAATGATACTCCGTCGAATTTTAATAACCCCGAATTAGTCCCCGCCCAGATGTTATTATCCTTATCATTTATTATTGAGGTTATATTTTCATCCGGTATCAGCGAATTTGAAATGTTGTATACTACCCAGTTTGAACCGTCATATCTCCCTATTCCATGATTGGTAGCCGTCCATAAATAATTATCAGTTATCAATATATCGTTAACTGCGTTTGAGGGTATTCCTGAATTGGACGTATTGAACACGCTAAAAGTATTTCCGTCATATTTTATGAGCCCCTTTGTGCTTGTACAAATCCACTTATTATCAAACTTATCAATTCTTATTTTTAACAGACTGTTAGTTGGCACAGTGCTGTTTTGGGTATTATAAGTTTTCCACCAGTAATTCGGGTCTTCTCTCAGCTCAACATAAATTGAATCTTCCGTGTTTCTTCTTAACAGATAATAAATTGTTGTATCTAAATAATTCGTCCGCTTCATGTATATTTTATAAAAACCGGGCTCCAGGTCTGAAACGGTTACAGGTGTTCTGGTACCCGCAAGTACGTTATTAAAATAAATTGATGCTGTATCAGGATCTGTAAACATGTCAACTTTACTTTTCGTAAGTCCGGGAATAATCGGCGGAACATCTTTACAGGAAACAGCCAGAAGTGACAGTAATATTGCTGTCATCAATATATATTTATTTATCATACCCATCCGCGTAATTTACAAGCTTCAGCAACTTTTGCTACACCCACTACCATAGCCGCTAATCTTGGATGCACCTTCTTTTCCTTCACCGCTTCATGTACCCGGTGATATGCCTTCGTTAATTTCTGATCAAGTCTTGAATGCACCACGTCCTCATCCCAAAAGTATGAATACTTATCCTGCACCATTTCAAAATACGAAACAGTTACCCCGCCTGCGCTCGCAAGTATGTCAGGAATAACATGTATCCCTTTTAAAGCCAATATGATATCCGCCTCGGGTGTCGTGGGACCATTTGCAAGTTCGCAGACTATCCTTGCCTTAATCTTTTCCGCATTCTTCTCTGATATTGCATTTTCAAGTGCCGCTGGATATAAAATATTCACATCTAGCTCAAGCAAGCTCTCATGTGAAATTGCTTTAGATCCCGGGAAATTAATTACACTCCCTGTCTTTAATTTATGCTGTACTAGTTCAGTTGAATCAAATCCATCTGCATTGAATATCGCGCCTCGTGAATCACTTACCGCAATTAATTTACCCCCTCCCAGCATTTCATGATGCAGCAATGCAGCCCTCTGACCCGCATTCCCGAATCCCTGTATCGCGAATTTACCGCATGGATCTATTCCGCGTAACTTGCATGCCTCCCTTACTGTTATTACTCCTCCGCGTGCGGTTGCGTCCCTTCGTCCTTCGGTTCCTCCTATCTGCTGTGGCTTATCCGTAAAGACTCCCGGCTGGTGCATGTGTATAATTGTTTCATATTCATCCATCATCCACGCCATGGTCTGCGGATTTGTATATACATCAGGCGCAGGTATATCCTGGTCAACCCCTATAAATTGTGCAATTCCTCTTATATAACCCCTCGACAAATTCTCCAACTCCCGCTCTGACATGGCTTTGGGATTGCATATCACCCCTCCTTTTCCTCCGCCTAATGGCACATCCACTACCGCAGTCTTCCATGTCATCCACCCTGCTAAAGCCCGGATGGTATCAACTGTTTCATCGGGATGAAATCTTATCCCCCCCTTTGCGGGCCCTCTGGCAGTATTATAATGTATCCTGTATGCATGAAATATCTTTACCCTCCCGTTATCAAGCTTTACGGGGATCGTAAATTTGATCTCCCTCTGAGGCCATATTAAAAGTTCAATTGTAGCTTCATCAAGGTTAAGTATTCTTGCAGCTTCAAGTATCTGCTGCTGTGCAACTTTAAATGAATTGTATGATTCCATCATTCACTTTTCCCTTTATCGAAATCTTTTTTAGTTGGTTGATCTTTGTCGTATGCATCAAGAAGTATCCTGTACCAGCAGTTCCGGCAGGTTAATGCCCTGTCAACTCCTAATAATACCTGCTGCCAGGGACTTAGTTTATGTCCGCAATGCGGGCATGCGTCAAATGCTTTTATCCTCTCCGGTTCCTTCGGGCTCAACTTATCTCCGGTTTTATTATTACGCCTTTATTCTTCTGTCCGTTCATTTTTATCATAATCGGTTTGCTAAACTGCAGATGTTTTGTGAAGATCATTGACTCAACCGGCCTTTGTTCAAGTAGCCAGTTCCAATTAATGTATCCCATATTATTATGCGGATTAACAGTAAAATATCCTATCATAAAAGAAGTTATATTTTGGAAGAAATGCGATCCCTGCGAAGGGGCAACCGCCATCTCCTTAAACCCCGTTTCTATTATCGCCTTTGCTCCGGAGATCATTTCCCAGTTAACTGGTATACCCAGCCATGGATCAAGCGATCCCCACCGCCCAACACCTATCAGAAGATATGGTCTCCCTTCAGAAATTAGTTTGTTGTTGAATGTTCCCACTTCCTTTGCGACGTCTCTGCTTTTGGCTCTTTCAAATAAATGATGATCAACCAAAATAATATCATGTATGTCATTAATTATTCCGTTGCCTAATACCTGCGCGCTCTGGCATATAATATCCTCTTCTTTATAATCCTGAATATTAAGTTCCTCAAGTTCTCGGTTAACCACAAGTGGCCTCATCTGTAATAATCCGAATTCCTTCGGACTACCGGGCTCTGGTAAAAGATTTACCGCAAATTCAATCTCAACCGGCGTTCCCATTCCCCATGTTCCCATGTCAAGCAGAAGGTCCAGTATTTCCGGAAGTGGAAACAGTTTATTTCTTAGTATCGGTCCGAATGTTATAACCCGTAATCCGTTTCTTGAAATGCCGTCATAGATTGCATAGTTGTCATGAATGTATGTTGAACTCATCGGCGCCAGCGTGCCGTCAGATTCTGCTGTCGTTAAATCAAATTCCTTCACAAGCATATCATGAGTTACATAGCCAAAGTCGGCATCCCCGTCTAACATCAGTGCAAAGAAATTTCTCTGACTGCTGTTTAACGATTCTTCAACAGAATAAAATTGAATTAGATCAGTGGGATACTTAGGACAGAAACGCACTGTATTTCCCCCGTCAACAACTGTTTTCCCCAATCCCAGAGCTACTGAAACTATACCATCCTCCTGCTTCTGTGGCGGATGCGGATAAAAATTATATGATTTGGCTACTCCTGCAAAATCAGGATAAAATCTGTTTTCATGTTTGTGCCCCACCATCTTCTGTATAATAACAGCCATCTTTTCTTCTTCAAGACGGTAAGATGTTATCTTTATATAGTTCTTCGTGTTCTGATAAAATGTCGAAGCATATACTCGCTTAATCGTAATAAGCAGCTGGTTCAATCTTATCAGCTTGTTGTGGTGATTGTTAGGCAGCATGTACGTCTGATATACTCCCGCAAACGGATGGTACTGAGAATCTTCCAGTAAACTTGAAGACCTCACAGCCAAAGGCGAATGTATTATTTCAAGAAATGCCGCTAATTCCCCCAGCACATCCTCAGGAAACTTCTCTGCGTCAAGAAACCTCCTTGTAATTTCTTCATCATCGTTGCAGTTAAGCGCAAAGTTTCTCAGATTGTTCTCATCTATGAACTGGTCAAATACATCTGTACCTATTACAACTGCCGGAGGTACATGAATGTGTATATCCTCAAATTTATCGCCTACATTATAATTGTTAATAAGTGTGTTAACAAAACCCAGTCCGCGTGCCTTCCCCCCTAACGAACCCCCTCCTATACGGGCAAAACTTGATGCAGGGTCAAATGTCTCTTTCACAAAATCAGTAATTATTCCTCTCTGGCGTAAATGCCTGTAGCCGCTGAGTGAATATATCAGGTCCTTTCTTAATGCCTCAACAGATTTATAGTCCGATACTTTTCTTGGTCTTAATTGATGTGCTAACCAGAATTCCGTTCTTGCCTTCAGCCAGTTTGAGAAATGATTCTTCTCCGCATGGTAGCGTATGCTCTCATCAGGAACCACCTTTAATTGCTCCTGCAGCGATAAGAGATCTGTTGCTCGGCCGACTTCCAACCCTTCGGGAGTCCTGAAAACAAAGTCGCCGAAACTGAAATAATAATTCATGAATACCCTTAACTCATTTAACAGGGTAGGGGATTCCTTCATTATAAATGATACATTTATTTCAGCCGCCTTCTTGCTGTTCTCTTCAACATTTGAAAGTAATAGTATAGGAATATCACCGTGTTCTTTTTTTACTTCTCTAGCAAACTTAATCCCCGCCTGCGGATCATTAATGCCGTTATGAGGAAAATCTATATCGGAAATAATCCCAAGCATGAATTCCTTGTACCGCGTATAGTATTCCCATGCCTCTTCATAATTTAAGCATAAAAGTATTTTTGGCCTCGCCCTCATCCTCAGGAATTTATGCGAAAGGTTTATCCCTTCTGAAATCAGTCTCTGCGACTGGTTTAGTATCTCCGTATAAATTATCGGCAGGAAAGATGAATAATATCTTACGCTGTCCTCAATTACAATTACAGTCTGAACCCCGACCATCCTTGTATCATGATCAACATTCAGCAGGTCCTCAAAATATTTTACTATAGCTATAATTATTCTGAAATCCCCCTGCCATATAAATATCTTATCAAACACCGCTGCATCCTTGCTCAGAAGCAGCAGGTTCAGTTCTTTATTATCATGTGCAAGCAGAACAATTGGAATATTCAGCCCCGCTTCCCTTATCATCCTTGCGAACAATACAGGGGGCATATCTTCAATATGGAGAGTTGTTATAATAAGATCAAATTTCCGTTCCTCTTTGGCAAGAGCAAGTGCCTCGCTCCCGCTGCTTACTCTTGTAAGCTCTGGCGAGTGGCTTAAATTTAGTCCCTGGTATTCATTTCGGATAAGCTCATAAAGACGCCCGTCCTCTTCAAATAAATATAAATCATATAAACTTGAAACAAGAAGAATATCTCGAATTCTGAGGCGCATAAGATTTTGGAACCCTTGGAACCGGTTTCCGTAACCATGTTCTACCCACAACGCATCAAAATCATTCTTAATGTCATCAAAGTTTGATTTCATACATGTAACTTTTCAATTTTTTCCATCAAAGTAAAGAAAAATCCATTATTCCCTTAATCCCCCCCCCTTCCTGTCATGCTGAGAATCCTTCTTGTCATTCAGAGCGAAGCTAAGAATCTCATGCCCCTCAATGTCAGTAGCCTAAATGGAAAATCGTCAATAATTGCCGATTGGAATGCTCGCAAGAAAAGTTGCCGTTAACCCCCCGTAATTCCTATTACTATTGTCATATATTGATTTAACCGGAATTGATCGATAACCAAATTCAATCCCCCCGCTTATTCCATTAACATCAAACCGATATTGATATCCCGCGGCAAGATCCATAATTACCCATCTTGAATCAAATTGAAAAAGGGAATTGCCGGTGCTTCTCTTAAAGTACCCCATCCCAAAGTTTAATGAAATTGAACTTACACTGCCTAGCATTATATAATATTTACATCCCGCCCCTAACCGGTAAATTGTATTTGGATCGGTAGCAATCTCATTGGTTGATCCGCTGGTTTCATTGCCTTTTGTTATCGAAGAAGTGCTTAATCCAATTTTAGGATAAATAAATAGGTTTTGAATAATTCGGAACTCACAGCTTAATTCAAAACTATACCAATAGGCGCTTAAATTACTATTAGTCCCCAGGTAATTATTAATTTCATTATTGTATTCTGTCGAGCCGTTAAACCCCAGACCTAATAATAGCTGCATATCATTACCGTAATTGGCAGCCTCCCCATTAGTTGTGAAATCATTTTGCGGAATTATATCCCCCCATGGATTTAAAAACATAACGGAAATCAGGAACAATTTTATCATGCCATTTCTCCGGGTTTATATAGAAATATACTAATTATATCTTCGCTGTTCAATAATAATTCTACCGTATAGACTGCCTAATCACAACTACTTGACGCTTTGGAAAGTAGCTTTTTATTATATTATCAGTTAATAATCATAGGCGCTTTTAACCGTCTTCCTAAAAACTATTTTTAATACGGCAAATTGATAAGAATGTTATGCTAAAAAGAATAATCCCCTCCACTGGAGAAGAAATCCCTGTCCTTGGACTTGGAACCTGGAAAACCTTCGACGTTGAACCTAAATCTTCAAAAGAACCGCTTAATCAGGTCCTTCAAACTCTTCAGAAAGCAGGAGGTACCTTAATTGATTCCTCCCCCATGTATGGCAATTCTGAAAATATTATAGGTGAATTAACCGCAGGTTCTAAATGGAATAATTGTTTCTTCTATGCAACAAAGGTCTGGACTACAGGCAGGGAAGAGGGCATTCTACAAATGGAATCCTCCTTCGCGAAAATGCAAAGGACTACCATGGACCTTATGCAGATTCATAACCTCGTAGATTGGAAAACCCACCTGCAGACTCTGAAAGACTGGAAATCAATTGGAAAGATCAGATATATTGGCCTCACACATTATACCGACTCCTCGCATGAAGAACTTGAACGCATCTTAACTTCGGAACAAGGAATTGATTTTGTTCAGTTTAATTATTCAATATTCTCCCGTAATGCGGAATTGCGTTTGTTAAAGACTGCCGCTGATCGCGGAGTTGCCGTATTAATCAATCGCCCCTTAGGAACAGGAAAACCATTCGCCAATCTGAAAAACAAACAGCTCCCCCCATGGGCTGGCGAATATTCAATAAAAACATGGAGTCAGTTTTTCCTTTTATATATCATATCCCATCCCTCTGTAACAACCGCTATCCCCGCTACAGCCAATCCTGTGCACGCGTCAGAAAACTTTAATATTAATACTTCTAAACTACCTGATCAGCCCTTCAGGGAAAAGATGGCAAAGTTTATGGATAATTATTAACATGGCCAAACGTATTCTAAATTATCTGGAACATTCCATTTATACTTAGAATAATACAGTTTATCCTTTCTTAACAAATTAGATTTATGCGACCTGTGAAACTTTCTATTTCCAACCCAGGGAGGATAAGAAGTTTTATTAATATTTGTATCAATATGTTCTAAAAAATATTCCAGTAAAGTATCCTTATATCCTCTTCTTCTCCATTCTGCGCAAATCGTATAACCATAAAGAGCCAAAGCTCCGGGATATCCCTTCCACATTTTGCAGGCAGGATGATTGCTCCATCCCGTGCCTTTACTTTCTCCAAGTAAAATCATTAACAACTGCTTTGCTTCAATACGTTGCTTCCCAAGGCGTCTGTAATCTAAACACCTGGCGCTTTTCTCAAAATTAGCATATGGCAGAAACGTTTGCATAACTTTCTATTTTTATTATTTCAATATACCTTATTTCTATATTTATAGGGCTTAGCCCAGCTCTTAGCCCAGCCCTAGCCCAGCCCTTAGCCCAGCCCTTTAGGGCTGGGAACCGTATGTTTCGTAACACACCAACTCACTCAATATATAGATATATTTCAATATATGAATATGAAGCACGACGAAGATAACATCGTAAAAATTGCCAAAGCGCTTTCAGATAAAACGCGTATAAGAATATTGAAAGAGATCGCAGCTAAAGGAAGCATCTCCTGCGGCGATGCGGAAAAAGTGGCAGAACTTTCTCAGCCTACCGTATCGCACCATCTTAAAATCCTTGTTGACGCAGGACTATTAAATACCGTGAAAGACGGCCGGCATGTTATTGTCTCGGTGAATGAAAAAGCATTGGAAGTATTTCGTTCAATGATCTCCGATTCAATTAAAAGCAGATAGTTTTTTTTGCGCTCATATATCGAAGTATCTAAATATATAGATACATAAATACGACAACTAATAATCATAAAGGTAAATAAAATGAAAAAGAACAAAATCGTATATTGGATAACAACTGCACTAGTCAGCGTTATGATGCTCTTTGCGGCATTCAGTTATTTCACAAATGCTCAGACAATAGTTGCCTTTGTCCATCTTGGTTTTCCCTCATATTTCAGAATTGAACTGGGTATAGCCAAAGTCCTGGGAGCAATTGCACTCCTGTTAACATTCACGCCTGCACGGCTGAAGGAAATTGCATATATCGGATTTGCAATAACATTTATCTCTGCTTTCATCGCTCATCTGTCAAGCGGTGATCCTTTAAAAGTTGCTATATCTCCTCTTGTATTTCTAGGAATACTCGCGGTTTCGTATATCTATTTCCAAAAAACCAGAGAATCAAATCCCCCCTTAAAAAAGGGGGTCGCTCGATAGGGCGGGGGGTCGTTCTTTCCATATTAATAGGAGATTAGCCCAGCCCTAAAGGGCTGGGGCTCCATTCTCTGAGCGCAGCGAAGAATCCCATTCCTTGAATTGTATCATTCAATGATACGCTTTAACCCGCCCGCATATTTATTTTTCAAATAAAGCATATATAATATTAAGTAGGTTCCGACGATGTTAACAAAAGGCAAATACCCTTATTCCGAAGCAATCCCCGATGAATTGAAAGAAAGATTCATGAACTGGGCTTATGTGTTTGTTGAAACATTAAATTCCCGAAACCCCCGGCATAATTTTGATGTTCTATGGAATTCTGCGAACAAACTGCAGGTGGAACTGAATAATCTTCCTGAATATAAAACCATTGTAAAAAGCATAAGTAAAGAAACAATTAAAATTTACGTTATAAGTGGAATGTTTGATAAAGCCGGAAAACTTAAAGAGGATCAGAATTATAAAGAAGCAGTTTTATTTTATCAGCGCATTCTTGAACTGGACGATAAGAATGTTCGTGCATTCATGGGAATATCTCAATGTTATTTCTATCTTCATTTATATGCCAAAGCCATAGAGAATTTAAATATTGTACTTTATATCCGGCCTGATTATCCTGGCGCGTATTGTAATCTGAGCCTTTGCTACTGCGAGACGAACCATCCAGAAAAAGCAAAAGAATTTGCGGAAAAGGCGCTATCCCTACAGCCCTCTGATCCCGATTACCTTTCCCTTGTGGGTTGCATTAACCATGAAATCGGAAATTATGACCAGGCGCTTGATAATTTTAAGAAAGCCCTCAAAATAACTCCCGACGACGAGGATATTTACCGTAACATTGCATTGGTTTATCATGATTGCCAACAGGATGAATTGATAGCTGAATTGTATATGAAAGCCTTGATAAGAAAACCCGAATTGGTTAAATGCTTCTGGGAAGAAGATCTTATTTTGGATTTGGATATAACCACTGAACTAAAATATGACCTTCTCACTTTCGGTGCCGAATATGGCGATAAAAAAGCCCGCCAATGCCTCGACGATAAAACCTGGCTTGAATAAACATTTGAAAAAGTAAGTTTAATCTTGTATTTTCAGTACTATAAAAGGAATTATGATAACTAATTATGATTGAAAAAGTAGTTAATATAATAAAGGGAAATTCTGGTAAAAGCGACTTCAAATATTGGCAGAACCAGTCGGTTGAAAAGCGCTTACTTACTTTAGAAGAAATAAGACAAGAATATAACGGTTGGTTCTATGATAATAAGCAAGGATTTCAAAGAGTTTTTAGAATTATTAAACAAAAACAAAGTTAAATATCTTGTCGTTGGAGGATACGCTATTGCCTTTCATGGCTATCCCCGGTATACAAAGGATATTGACTTATGGATACTAATGGAAAAATCAAATGCCGAAAGTATCCTGAAAACCTTGAATGAATTCGGCTTTTCTGGTCTTGGAATAACAGTTGAAGATTTGAATACCCCTGATAACGTCATACAATTAGGATATCCCCCCAATAGAATTGACATTATGACCGCAGCCAGTGGCCTGAACTTCGATGAATGCTACAACAAAAAAGTTGAAGTAGATATTGAAGGGGTAAGCGTTACCTTCATTGATTTAGAAAGTCTTAAAAAGAATAAAAAAGCTACCGGAAGACACCAGGACTTAGCCGACTTGGAAAACCTGGAATAATTTCTAAATATTCCCCCTTAGCAATTGTTAGCTTTGCACTTGTCCAAATAATCTTTATTCACCTGCTTCAGTTGATCATCATAATATTCGCCCAGCATCTCCACCGCGAATTCATATTTATTTCCTAAGATCTTCCCCGGCAGCTTTTTACTTGAGTACCACATTAGCATCTGCTGCTTTCAGAACTCATCCTGGAAGTTCTTTAAGTCCACTTTTTATGAGTTGCGCACAGCAAATTTATTTGCCGCATTATTCGTCTTCTCTTTTCGGCACTAACATGGTAATACCCGATAAATCTGCCTTCCCGTTTTTAAGGAATTCGTAAGTTATCCTGTCCGCCTTACAGTCAATAAAGCGGATCCGTTTCAAACTTTTGTTTTTAAAGAATGTATTAATGAGGGTAGAATTCTGGAATGTCACCCTTGTAAATACACAGTTTTCAAATGAGCAGTCCTCCAGTGTGCCGGTGAAAACTAAATCGGCAATCTGTGTATCTGTAAAAGATGTGTGGTTCCATACCGCATTAGTAATTGTATTTCTCTCTGTACTTCCGGATTTATCTGCCGCTCCCGTAAAGCCCCCGGATTTAATCACTACTCCGGTAAAATCGGTGCCGGTGAAATCGCAGCCGTAAATATGGCTTTCTGAAAATTCAGTTCCGGAAAAATTAGCGTCTGAAAAATCGCAGCCATTGATATTGGTTTTTGAAAATTCAGTTTCTTTCAGCGAACAGTCCCTGAATATATTGTTGAGTAAGTTGGAACTTTGTATACGGCTGCCGCTGATATCGGAATTTGAGAAATCACATTTATCAACATTGTTTCCTTTTAACAGAAGTCCCGACAAATCCGAACCGTTAAACTTGCAGCGCTGCATATTGGATGAACTGAATTTATCATGCAGATCTTTCAACCCCGAAAAATCAGCGTCTACCCAGTTCCCGCGTGACATGTCCCAATTAAGTTTTTTCTTCTGCTTTCCGGAAGACGATTCAGCCGGTTGCTTATCTAAAGATCCATCCGATGCCCTTTCAGTGGCTGCGGTTTCGATATTTTCCGAAAAATAGTTTAGGTCAACACCTAAAATTTCCGCAAGACGGTTTATTGTAATGATGTCCGGCATTGATTCGCCTCGCTCCCACTTCCCGACTGCCTGTGAACTTATGAATAAACGCTGAGCAAGCTGAGATTGTGAAACATATATTTTCTTTCGTGCCTCTGCAATCCTTTTTCCAATTATTTTTGTGTCCAACATTGTAATTATCCTTTATTTTTTATACGCTACAAAGGTATTCTCATGCATCTCCGGAATCAATAAAGAAACAGAAACTAATAGTTGTAATTACTCTACTTATTGTTGTAATTAACAACTATCAGTAGTTTTGCTGGATTTAAGGCATAAAAAAACCCCCAATCCTAATTCTAAGAATTGGGGGCGAATTATTTTAACTAATTCAGTCTCTTACACAACACCCTGATCTATCATAGCATCTGCTACTTTCAGGAAGCCGCCTATGTTTGCACCGTTTACATAATTCCCCGGTGTACCGAATCTGTCTGCCATCGTTACACAGGTACCATGAATGCTCTTCATTATCCCTCTTAAACGATTATCTACTTCTTCTTTCGTCCACGGCAGCCGCATGCTGTTCTGCGACATCTCGAGCCCTGATACTGCTACGCCGCCTGCATTGGCTGCTTTGCCCGGTCCGTAAAGTATCTTCGCATCCAGAAATACACAAACTCCCTCAAGTGTTGTAGGCATGTTCGCGCCTTCACTTACTGCAATTACTCCGTTCTTCACCAGGTTCTGTGCGTCCTTACCGTTGATTTCATTCTGCGTTGCGCTTGGGAATGCACAGTCTGCTTTGTGGTTCCATAACGGATTGTAATCCAGCTTGCTGTCTATCGGGAAGTAAACTGCTGTATCAAATTTGTCAGCATATTCTTTTATCCTTCCACGTCTTACATTCTTAAGGTCCATCAGGAATGCCAGCTTCGCAGCATCAATTCCTTTTTCATCATAAATGTATCCGTTGGAATCCGATGCTGTCAGAACTTTTCCGCCTAACTGATTGATCTTCTCTATTGTATACTGTGCAACGTTTCCGCTTCCTGATACCAGACATTTCTTTCCTTCAAGTGTCGTTCCCTTTGTGCCTAACATCTCTGCAGCGAAATATGTCGAGCCGTATCCGGTGGCTTCAGGACGTATAAGCGATCCGCCCCAGTTCAATCCCTTTCCTGTCAAGACGCCCGTGAATTCATTCTTCAGTTTCTTGTACTGACCGAATAAATATCCTATCTCTCTTCCGCCTACTCCGATGTCGCCCGCCGGTACGTCTGTATCGGGACCGATGTGCCTGAATAATTCACTCATGAATGCCTGGCAGAATCTCATTATCTTAAGATCGCTCTTCCCTTTAGGATCAAAATCTGATCCTCCCTTTCCGCCGCCCATAGGCAAAGTGGTTAAACTGTTTTTGAATACCTGCTCGAATGCTAAGAATTTTAATATGCCGAGATTTACTGATGGATGGAAACGAAGCCCTCCCTTGTAAGGTCCTATCGCGCTGTTCATTTCAATTCTGAAACCTCTGTTTATATGAACTTCCCCCTGATCATCTACCCACGGGACTCGGAACATCAGCACTCTTTCAGGTTCTAGTATTCTTTCAAGTACTTTGGCTGCTCTATATTCCGGATGTCGGTCTAATACTAATGATAAAGAAGTCGCTACTTCTTCTACCGCCTGATGAAATTCCGGCTCGGCAGGGTTCTTCGCTTTTACATCTGCCATTAGATCTTTTACGTACTGGGACATATTAACCTCCAAATTATTATTAAATAATGAATTATAGAATGAATAACATGTTTAAGGAAACTGTTAACTGATGATTTAAAAATTGATTGTCTTTTTCAAATACTTCCAGGTTCGATTCGTCATACCTGAAGTCTCCCCGTACGATAATGTTTTTATTAATTTTATACTCAGGCGTAATTGTAATTTCATCTAACCTTTGGGGAATCCCTGTCCTTGTCCCGCTCCAGTCATTAAATGTTTCTGTCCTTAATGCAAAACTGAAATCTTCGCATAAATAATAACGAAGATACCCTGCGGCTCCATACCATTTTGCATCATCTCCATTACTTGCTGTTTTCTGTTCCACACCATATACCCCGTAACCGCCGATTGAAAGCTGGTCAGTAATTTTTAGTATCCCTAAGAAATCATATACAAACCTGTTGCGCGAGTTGTCATTGTTCTGTTCTGGTCCTCCAAGAAAATTACCCGTAAATGTAAATCTGTCAGTAGGCGTATATGTAACTTGCGCGCCTAATGATTTCGATTTGTTATTGTCGGTTGAATTGTCCCATCCGTTGGTAACTATCAGTGTTGCATTTAATTCTTTTGAAAACGGATATGAGAATCTTACACCTGTGTGTGTATAAGGAATCGCATAACCAAATAAGAATGACCGTGATACATTATCATTATATCCGTCGTATCCCTCAATTACTTCATAACCGAGATGCGTTACAAATTTTCCCGCATCAATCCGAAGTCCGTTTCCGATCTTTGCTATATAACTTAAATAAATCTGGTGCAGATCGATATCCTCAGTGTCCTTTGTCGATTTAACGACTGGCGGTATTGAAGACCCCGCCGTTAAATCAATTCGAAACCCGGCATCCCCGGGCGCCGTTAACTGTTTCTGGAATACAAGTTCCGCTACATCAATTTTGAATGTATTATCATCAAAATCAAACACACGGTATTGGTTCTTTCCCGATTCAGGATTATTAAAATTATAGGAATAAGATGATGAAACGAACCCGTTTAACCCAAGATCGTCATACCATTTTGCCTGCTGTGAAAAAAGTACAATTGGAAATATCAGTATTAGGAAAAATACCTTCATTTTATCTCCCCATTAATAGAAATATTGGTTGTAGATATTTCAGATTTATAAATATTGGAAACGACAAGTATCATCGCTATGGCATTTTGTTGACAGGAAGATAGATTTGATTGCTAAGTAAAGAAACAATACTAATAATGATTTTTGTGTAGTAATTTTTACTACACAAGTAATAATCTCCCTGTCTTTCTCCGCAACCCCAATACCCCCTGTTTTATTATATTGTAACCGTAATTTTCATAACATGTGGCGAAAGTGATTAATTATGCAGACTAGAAAAATTGGTAAAGAAAATGTTAACATCTCCACCCTCGGCCTCGGGTGTATGAGCATGTCTGGAGTTTACGGGCACGCTGATGAATCAGAAAGTATTGAAACCATTCATTCTGCGCTGGATCAGGGAATAACTTTATTAGACACAGGTGATTTTTACGGAATGGGACATAATGAAATGCTTCTTAGTAAAGCCCTCAAAGATATCCCCCGGAATCAATATATGCTTAGCGTAAAATTCGGCGGTATGCGCGACCCCCGCGGTGCTTGGGGTGGCGTTGATGGTCGCCCCGCAGCTGTTAAAAACTTTCTTGCGTATTCTCTCAAACGGCTTGGGACTGATTATATTGATATTTATAGAATTGCCCGGATTGACCCCGCCGTTCCTATCGAGGATACTATTGGCGCAATTGCCGATATGGTAAATGCTGGATTCGTCCGCCATATAGGGCTTTCGGAAGCCGGCGCTAAAACTATTGAACGCGCTAATGCCGTGCATCCTATTATCGACCTCCAGATAGAATACTCCATAATTTCCCGAAGCATTGAAAAAAAAATCTTGCCCCTGTGCAAAAAGCTCGGCATTGGAATTACAGCTTATGGCATATTATCGCGCGGTCTTATCAGCGGTCATTATTCAAATTCCGGCAAAACTGATCAGTCTGATATGCGTAAATATCTTCCAAGGTTCTCTGGTGAAAATCTGGAACACAATATGAAACTTGTAGAATCACTCAATAAGATTGCTAATGATGCGCGTGGAACTGCCGCTCAGGTCGCAATTGCATGGGTGCTGTCTCGCGGTGAGAATATAATTCCTCTTATCGGCGCTCGCACTAGAGAAAGATTGAATGAAGCAATGGGCTCCTTAAATATTGAATTAACTCCGGAATTAATTAACCGTATTGATGCAGCGTTCCCTCTTAATATTGCCAAAGGAACCAGATATGCTTCTGAACAGATGGGCCACTTGGATAGCGAAAAATAATGTGTTGTCCCAATTCCCCTTAACAAAGGGGTCGCCTATAAATATTTACTTTAACTCGATAAGTTTGTTCTGAATCGCATATTGCGTTAGCTCAACATTGGTTTTTAGGCTAAGCTTCTCTAGTATTCTGTTTCGGTATGAATAAACTGTGTGAACACTAATGCAAAGTTCCGACGCAATATCATCTGCGGAATTTCCCGATGCAATTTTGCAGAGTATTTCATATTCACGATCTGATAACTTCTCTGGTCGCCCGTCTTGCTGATTAATATTCTCAGCAAGGTTTTCTGCCAGCTCATGACTGATATATTTCTTCCCCTTAATTATTGTTCTTAATGCTGTAACAAGTTCTGCAGGAGCGCTTGCTTTTTTAAGATATCCCGATGCCCCCGCTTTCAATGCCCTTATTCCATATTGCTCTTCACTGTACATGCTTAAAATTAGAACCGGCAGATCAGGATATTCTTTCTTCAGATCCTTTAATGCCTCAAGTCCGCTCTTCCCTGGCATATTAATATCTAATACAACAACATTCCAAACATCCTTTTTAAGAAGCTCAAATAACTCAGCAGCATCTCCGGCTTCACCGGTTACTTTCATATCCGGCTCCTCGGCAAGTATCTGCTTCAATCCCTCTCTCACAATTGCATGATCATCTGCCATCAATATTTTAATCATCTCATATCTCCAATTCCCCCTTAATAAAGTGCTGCCGAAGGCTTCGGGGGTTGTTTTTCTTTTTCCTATACCACCCTAATAAAGTGGGTTAAGGATTGTAATTCCTTTTTCTTTCCTTATTTTTCCTTACTCCTTACTCCTTACTCCTTACTCTCCGAGGGGATAACCGCCCTCACCGTTGTCCCGTCATTCATCGAACTCTTTACATCAACTGATCCTCCGAATATTATCGCCCTCTCCTTCATTCCCAGAAGACCGAGCGACTTCGGGTCATTTACCTGGCTTTGAGTTATCCCTTTACCATTATCTTTTATTTCAAGCACCAGAGTCCCGCTTAATTCTTTAAGCTGTATCAGTATCTTGCTTGCGTTTGCATGGCGCGCTGTGTTAATAATTGATTCCTGGAATATCCGGAATAATGCTGTTGACTTTTCCTGATCCAGATTAATCTCATCCTTCGGAAGAATACACTCACACTCAATTCCTGTCTTCTCCATAAAATCCTGTGCCTGCCATTCTATTGCGGGAATAAGCCCCAGCTCATCCAGCAGCCCTGGCCTAAGCTTCGACGATATCTTCTGAACCGATTCTATCGAATTATCGATCAGCTTCTCAACTGATTCAAATTTAGTTCGGATAAGATCTGTTACGTTTACTTTATTAGATAGCAGACTTATCTGAATTTTTAGCACCGTTAACATCTGCCCCAGTTCGTCATGTATCTCTCGTGCAATTGTTTTTCGCTCTTCTTCTCTTACCGACTGTAGTCTAGATGCCAGGTTCCTTAACTGCTCGGTCCTCTGTCTTATCTTCTCTTCAAATTTCTGCCTCTCTTCAATATCCCTCGATATAAATAAGATCGCAGGCCGGTCATTAAAATCGAATAATCTCGAATTTATTTCCGCTGGAATAATTCTTTTGCCCTTATCTGATAATGAAACATTAAAAATATAACTTAGCCCTGAATTTAATTTATCTATGAACTTTAATATCTCATCTTCTTTATTCTCGAATATCACCTGAAGTGGATTTAATTTAAGCATCTCTTCGGATTTGTATCCCAACAGCTGGCATGCCTTCTCATTAACTTCCGCAAAATTACTTAATGTCTTGCCGTAATTCAGATAGCAGACAAACATCGCATCGCTTGTATTGTTAAATAGATTTCTGTACTGCCTTTCGCTTTTGGTAAGTTCTAATTCGGTTTCCTTTCTCTCGGATATATCGCGGACAATTGAAAGAACCAGCGTATCGTTTAAATTGCTCTTCATAGTTGAGTTGGAATATCCAAACCAAACTTTCCTTCCGTTCCATAATATGGCTTTTCTTTCAAGGTAGGATTTAATTTCACGGTTAAAGAAGTCATCTCGGTATTCTTTATAAATTTCCCCCTGAATATTAGCATGGTAAAGTATATGAAATGGCTGACCTACAAGTTCACCCTCCGGCTTGTCGAACATTGTGCAGAACGCAGGATTCACTCCCACTATTATCCCCTCAGAATCAGTTACCCTGATCCCGTCCGCCGCATTCTCCCATATGTCTGAATATTCAAAATTCATCTTTTCCTTCTGAGCTTTTCTCATGTCATTCTGAAGGAGCACAGCGACTGAAGAATCTCATTGTCGCCCCTGATAAAAATAAACCATTGCGCACATAATTGCCAGAAATAAAAGGAAATAACGTATGGCAAAGCCAATTCTTCACCTCCCGTACCCCACCGCAAAATGTATCAGTTCTCCCGCCTTTTGTATACTTTCTGTTACTATAGCTTTTTTATATTTAAACCGTAAGATTTAATTATTGTTACTATCTGCCTAAATAAGCATAAGGAAGTTAAAAGATGTTAAAACGTAAACTTGGAAAAAATAATTTAGAAGTATCTGCTCTTGGACTTGGTTGCATGGGTATGAGTTTTGCCTATGGACCCGCTGCCGACAAAAAAGAAATGATATCTCTTATTCACAAAGCTGTCGATCTCGGTGTCACTTTATTCGACACTGCCGAAGCTTATGGCCCATTCACAAACGAAGAACTTCTTGGCGAAGCTCTTGCGCATTTAAGAGATAAAGTAGTTATAGCTACTAAATTCGGATTCAAATTTACCCCTGGCGGTGGCCAGGATAGCCGTCCAGAACATATTAAAGAAGTTGCCGAGGCTTCCCTTAAGCGCCTCAAAACAGATGTAATTGATCTATTCTACCAGCATCGCGTCGATACAAGTGTGCCCATCGAAGATGTTGCAGGAGCTGTAAAAGATTTAGTTCAGCAGGGTAAAGTAAAGCATTTTGGTCTTTCTGAAGCTGGCGTTAAAACTATCCGCCGTGCTCATGCCGTCCTGCCCCTTACCGCTGTCCAGAGTGAATATTCACTGTGGTGGAGAAAACCTGAATTAGAATTGATCCCGGCTCTTGAGGAACTCGGCATTGGGTTTGTCCCCTTTAGCCCCCTTGGAAAGGGTTTCCTTACTGGTAAAATAGACGACAAGACAACATTCGATAAAAACGATTTCCGCAATATCGTTCCTCGTTTCACTGCTGAAAACCGTAAAGCGAATCAGTCTCTTGTTGACTTACTTGCCGATATTGGCAAACAAAAGAAAGCCACATCTGCTCAGATTGCCCTTGCCTGGCTTCTTTCACAGAAACCATGGATTGTCCCGATTCCGGGTACAACTAAAATTAATCGTCTCGAGGAAAATATCGGAGCCGCTGCTCTCAATTTAACTTCGGCTGAATTAAACGAAATAAATTCCGCCCTCCAAAAAATTAAAGTGGAAGGCGACCGCTATCCCGAAGAATTAGAAAAAAGAACCGGCTTATAAAAAGGAAAGAATAGTTATGATTAACACCGAATTTCAAAATAGCATTTTCCCGAAAGGTGAAAAAGTTTCTAAAGAGTATTTTACCGGTACAGCATGGCTGAATATTTTAGTCCCGCAGGATGAAACCAAAAGTTATGCAGTAGGCAATGTCATTTTTGAACCGGGAAGCAGGAACAACTGGCACACTCATCCGGCAGGACAAATCCTGCTGATCACCGACGGCAATGGCTATTACCAGGAAAGAGGTAAACCGGCTAGGTTTATTACTAAGGGCGATGTGGTAGTTATTCCGTCCCATATCGATCACTGGCATGGTGCATCCCGCGACAGCAGTTTAACTCACATTGTCATAACCAACAATACTAAAGAAGGTGCTGTTGAATGGCTGGATCCCGTAACCGACGAAGACTATCTGATCTGCCATGAAAAGAAGGATTAAATAATGAGTATAAGTGAAAAAGCAAATAAAAACCATGAGGAACTGTTTCCCAATCATAAATCAACATTAAAAGTTACCGACCCCGAATTGATTGAAGTTTTCGATAACTTCGCTTTCGATGAAGTAATTAGTCACGATAATTTGGATCCAAAGACAAGAGTAATGATGATTCTGGCCTCAACTATCGCCAGCCAGGCTTTAAGCGAATTTAAAGTTATAATCGGCGGTGCTCTCAATGTTGGCGTTACTCCCGTTGAAGTGAAAGAAATTGTATATCAGTCCGTACCTTATGTCGGCATTGCAAAAGTACTTGACTTTATCCACGCATCAAATGAAATTTTGGAAAGCAGGGGAATCACTCTTCCGCTGGAAGGACAGTCTGCCACCTCTCCCGAAACACGTTTTGAAAAAGGTTTGGAAGTGCAGAAATTGATCTTCGGAGAAATGATAGATAAAATGTATAAGGATTCTCCGCCAAATCAGATTCATATCCAGAAATATTTATCTGCAAATTGCTTCGGAGATTATATAACCCGGACAGGATTAGACATAAAAACCAGAGAGCTTTTAACTTTTTCAATGTTGTTATCTTTAGGCGGATGCGAGCCCCAGTTGAAAGGTCATATACAAGGTAATCTGAATGTCGGAAATGATAAAGAAAAAATGCTTAATGTCATTACTCAATTGTTGCCCTACATCGGCTACCCAAGATCCTTAAATGCAATAAGATGTTTAAATGAGGTTATATCCGAATGAAAAACGTAATTATCCTCGGCGCCGGCGGCAACATAGCTAAACATGTCATTGACCTGTTAGTAAAAAAAGATGACATCAACTTGACCCTGTTTCTGCGAAACAAAAACAGATTAAGAAACAACAATGTTTCCAAATGCCGCATCATTGAAGGTAATGTTCTTAATTTTATTCAGCTTAAAGAAGCAATTGCGGAGCAGGACATTGTATATGCAAATCTGTCAGGTGACCTTGAATCGATGGCAAAGAACATTGTGAAAGCAATGGATGAAACGGGTGTTAAAAAACTCATCTTCATTTGTTCTATCGGCATTTATGATGTTCTTGTGAAAACTGTTTTAAAACCTTACCGCAAAGCGGCTGATGTTATTGAAGCATCCGGTCTTGAATTTACTATTCTGAGACCAACCTGGTATACAAATGCTGATGAAGTAGATTATGAGATAACAAAAAAAGGTGAACCGGAAAAAGGCTCGGTGATTTCCCAAAAGAGTCTTGCCTCATTTATTGTGAAGATTATCGAAAGCCCGGATAATTATATCCGGCAAAACCTGGGCATAAATAAGCCCGAATAAATTAATAGGAATAGAATAATGCAAAAGGTAATATTAAATAACGGCGTTGAAATGCCGATTATTGGATACGGAGTTTTTCAAATCCCCGACCAGGCTGAATGTGAAAGATGTGTTGAAGATGCAATTCAAACCGGCTATCGCCATATCGATACTGCAGCTTCTTATATGAATGAGACCGCAGTTGGAAATGGAATAAAAAAGAGCGGCATTGCACGGGAGGAATTATTTGTTACAACTAAACTCTGGCTTCAGGATGCGGGATATGAAAACACTAAAAAAGCATTTCAGAAATCTTTGAACAAATTGCAGTTGGATTATCTGGATCTCTATTTGATTCATCAGCCTTATAATGATGTCTATGGTTCATGGCGTGCTATGGAAGAATTATATTCTGAAGGTAAGGTCAGGGCAATAGGTGTTAGTAACTTTAGCCCCGCCCGGCTTATGGATTTGATCACTTTTAATAAAATAGTACCTGCCGTAAATCAAATCGAAACACATCCTTTCAACCAGCAGATTGAAACTCATAAGTTCTTAAAAGAGAACGGTGTGCAGCATGAATCCTGGGGACCATTCGCGGAAGGGAAGAACAACATTTTTCAAAATGAACTTCTCCTTTCTCTTGCAGGGAAATATAATAAATCAGTTGCCCAGGTAATTCTGCGTTGGCTTATTCAGAGTGATGTTGTTGCTATTCCTAAATCGGTTCGCAAGGAAAGGATGGCTGAGAATTTCAATATATTCGATTTTAAACTTGAATCTGAAGATATGAATTCAATTGCAGCGCTTGACAAAAACGTCAGCCTCTTTTTCGATCATGACGATACTAAAATTATAAAATGGATGGGCAGCAGAAAACTCGATATTTAATAATTATTTAACTTGAATTAAGTAAAAACTTTTTATAATATAATCTAATATGATACACTTTAAAACTATAAGCGAATTAGATCAGTCGGAGGGTTTCCCCCCTCCTGAACATCCTTTGTTTAGTCTGAATATGATAACAAAAAAGACGCATATTAAAAAAGACATTGAGTTTATGTGCGATTTTTATATTATATGTTTTAAGAAAGTTAAAGCGGGTGAATTAATTTACGGCCAAACAAAATACGACCACGACAAGGGCCTTATGTATTTCACCCGACCCCGGCAAAAAATGATTACCCGCGGCCTTCAAATTGAAGATAAAGGGTTTGTTATCCATATACACGAAGATTTTTTAATGGGACACCCGTTATTTACAGAGATTAAGAAATACGATTTCTTCGATTATGAAATTAGCGAAGCTCTTCATCTTTCACCAAGAGAAAAAGAAATCCTTTGGTCGCTTTATCATAAGATGGAATCAGAATATCATAATAATCCGGATGAGTTCAGCAAATCCATCATCCTCTCTCATCTTGATTCTTTACTAAAATATGCCCAGCGGTTTTATAAGCGCCAGTTTATTGACAGAAAACAAATAACTGGTATAACAGTTACAAAATTCAATGAAAGCCTTGTTTCGTATTTTGATAACGGTGAAGTTTCAGCTAAAGGATTGCCCACAGTAAACTTCATGGCTACCCGACTTAATATGTCGCCTAAATATTTAAGCGATTTGTTGAAACACGAAACGGGTAAAACCGCTCTGGAATTGATTCATCTGTTCTTAATCAATGAAGCTAAAAATATGCTCGTTGCTGGCGAACAAAATATTTCCGAGATTGCATTTAAACTCGGCTTTGAAAATCCCCCTTACTTTTCCCGCCTCTTCAAAAAAGAAACCGGAATGACTCCAAAGGATTTTCAAAACCAAACTCTAAACTAATGCCGAGGCTTTAATCAGGCTCTTTAAACTCCCATTTACATATGATCCCCACGCATTATAACATTTGTATTAACATTCTACACTGGGTCCTATGCCTAAATGAGTGAAACGAACTTCAGTTTTGTCCCCCTTTTTATTTATGTCAAAAATAACCTTCGTGCCGACCCACTCGTCTTTCTTTTTAAGAAATTCAAGTGAACTGTCCGTTATAAGCCAAACAACTTTCTTGCCCGGAATTAATTCCGTTATCTTCTGTTTGGAATAATGAAAATCCTTGTAACGATATGTAAACTCTTCATTAAGTTTGTCCGTACTTCCTGAAATGTCTCCCGTCCACCACCCGCGGACATTGTTGATGGCGTTAAATGCTTCTTCAGGTGTTTGATCAACTAATATAGTGTGGTTTATATCTTCACTTGCCATTTCGCTTTCTCCTACTCTGCTGTAAATTTATTAAAAGCATGGTGTTAATATTCTGTAGTTTATTATAGAAATATTTTGTCATCTATCACATTAAATTTCTTTCCAGTGAGTTTAATGCTTCAGAAATATCGATCCCTTTCTCAAGAATAGGTTTCCATAGATCGCCTTTCTTTTTAATCCTGGCTATAACTGTTTTAATAGTGAATTTGCGGGGATCAAGCCCTGATTTAACTTCACTCCATTCAAGTGGAGTTGAAACAGTGGCTCCGGGAACGGGACGTACACAATAGGGTGCTGCTATAGTCTGGCCTCGCCGGTTCTGAAGATAATCCAGATAAATTTTTCCATTTCGCTTTTCAGGATGCCTTTCTATTGAAGTAATATCAGGCAGCCTTTTATGTATCAGTTTTGCTAACATCAATGCCAAAGGCTTTAACTGCGTATATGTAAATTGTGCCGCCAAAGGAATACAGATATGTAAGCCCGATTTGCCTGATGTTTTAATACAGCTTTCAATTTTCATCAACTGCAGTATTTTATTTACCTCAACTGCTGTTTTAATAAGATCCTTAAATTCTCTTTTCCCGGGATCAAGATCGATTATCAGATAATCGGGCTTGTCTAAATTATCTAGCCTTGAGTTCCATGGGTTAATTTCAATGCAGCCAAGGTTTGCCATAAATAATAGAGTCTCTTTATTCTGACAAAGAAGATAATTTATTTTGGCGCCCTTGGACTCAGACTGTATCTTTTTTGATACTGCAAAACTTGGCAGGGCAAAGTTTATATCTTTATGAAAAAATCCCTTCTTAGAAATTCCATCCGGGTTGCGGAGAAGGTTCTGAGGCCTGTCCTTTAAGTATGGAAGAATGTAATCAGCGATTTGTCCATAATAATCTACCAGGTCCTTTTTTGTATACCCTTTATCAGGCCAGTAAATTTTTTCTGGATTCGATATCTTTATGTCTGTTGAATTCGCTGATTTTTTAGTTTGTTTTGCATGAATGACTTCCTCACGCGAAACTTCTTCTGGTTTTATATCATTTCTTAATCCGAGATAAACAGGATACCGCATCCTTCCCGATGGAGTCCATTCACTGAAACTTACTTCGCAGACCAGCAAAGGTTTCACCCACGTAATCGGTGAATTCACAGGAACCTTTTCGTCTACTGGACTCGCTTTCTGCTTTATTTTATGCAGCCTCTTATATAATTCACCCAATTCTTTTTCTGTGAAACCCCCACCTGAATGCCCAATATATTTCATCATTGAACCGTCATAAGCCCCCAGTACTAATGCGCCAAAATATTTCCGGCTGGCACGCGGTGCGGTATAACCAATAATTATTGCTTCCTGCGATTCAACATTCTTAATTTTAAGCCATGAAGTTGAACGGGTTCCTTCTAGGTATGAACCGGATGCATCCTTCGCGACTATCCCCTCCAATTTATGTTTCTTGATCGCTTGATAATATTCGATGCCTTTATCTTTCACGTAATCACTGATTATTATATGTTCCGAATTCTTAAATAGCCCCATCAAATTTTCTTTTCGCTCCGAAAGGGGACTTGAACGTAAATCGACACCATTCAGATACAGTAGATCAAAAATTATATATTGAACAAATGGAGATTCTTCTTCATAATTCTGCAAAGCATGAAAATCAGGCCTGCCGTTTTTTAATGCGACTATCTCCCCGTCAAATACTGCTTCACCCTTAAAAGTCCGCAGTTCTTCACTTATCGTATTAAATTTTTTCTTTAGATCCTGACCTGTCCTGGAATATAATTTTACTTCCTTTTCCGATACTTCTGAAATTGCACGGTATCCGTCCCATTTAATTTCAAATATCCACCCTTCCCGGTCAAAAGATTCATCAACTCTTTTGGCAAGCATTGGGTGTATATTATGAGGCATAGCGTCTTTTCCAACCTGCTTTGCTTTATTGCTGAAAGTAAACAACCTGTCTTTCTCTTTTATAAAAAGCCATTTGTTCGCTTCCTGATTTTTTAATTGTATAAGTGCATACCCGCCCTTGAGTTTATTTCCATGCAGCATTATTTTTATCTGCCCGTCCGATAAACCCTGACGCAGAAGTTTCTTTGACTTATTAACATCTTCCGTCTCTAGACTCGAATAAAACCCCCGGTCCCATACTATAACTTTCCCCGCACCGTAATTTCCTTTAGGTATCTCCCCTTCGAAATTTCCATATTCAAGTGGATGATCTTCTACCTGTACAGCAAGCCGCTTTTCTGATGGATCATTCGGAGGCCCCTTGGGAACTGCCCAGCTCTTTAAAACACCGTCTAGTTCAAGCCGCAAATCATAATGTAGATTTGTAGCTGCATGTTTTTGAACATAGAAATGTAGCTCTTTCGATTTCCCGGTACGCCCCGCAGGCTCAGGAGTTTTATCAAAATTACGCTTCCGCTTATATTGCTGTAGCTTCATATTTTTTATGCGTGTGCGGTTCTTCCGCCATGATGTTTACCATGCCGCTGCTGTAGACTCTGCCGCAAAAGTCCCATAAGATCTCTCATGTCTGATGCTGGAACTGTCTTTTTCTCGGATATTCTGATCGGCTGTCCTTTAGCCTTCTTCTCAATTAATTTTTTGACTTCAATAGCATATGTATCACGATAGTCTTCAACACGGAATTCTTCATCTAATTGATTAATTAGCATAATTGCCATTTCTAATTCTTTATTTGAATAAGTGCTTTTATCAGGAATTTTCAAGGTTTCAGCCGTCCTAACTTCATCATGAAACCGAAGAGTCATTAGTAATAATGCATTAGCTTCCGGCTCAATCATCACTAAATGTTCTTTATCGTGCATTATAATTTTAGCAATTGCTACTTTGTTCGATTTCTTAAGAGCCTCTCTGAATAGCACATACGCCTTTTCAGCTTTTGCATCGGGTTCAACATAATATGGCTTGTCTATATTCTTAATCGGGATCTCTTTTTCAGATGTAAAACTGATAACTTCTATAAGCTTTGATTTTTTAGGTGCAGCTTTTTTTAAATCCTCATCTGAAATAATTACAAAATCACCCGGGCTGTATTCGTACCCTTTGACGATGTCCTCTGACTTCACAACTTTTCCTGTTACTTGATTTGTTTTAGAATAACTTATCGGGTTGTTACCGTTTTTATCAAGTAATCGAAATTTGATTGCTCTCTCTTCTGAAGCACTGTAAATCTTTACAGGAATGTTAATTAATCCAAAACTTAAGGCTCCTGTCCATATCGCTTTCATAAAATCGCTCTCATTATTTCATCAAAAAAATATTTTAATTAGGTGTGTAACCCATAATCTAAATGGGGAGCTAAATAAAATCATTTCTTTAACCAGGTTTTATTAGGTAAATCACTTTCACGTTTGCATGTGACCTTTTGGCATCGGGATTATTAATTGGAGACCATAATAATAATCTATATTTTCAGCCTTTATTATGTCTTTAGGCTAAAAATTTCTTATGTTAACCGCAATCTTGATAGAAAAATCTTGGATATTAATAATGAAAAAAACATTGTTCCTTTTGCCTATTCTTCTTTCTTTTCTCCTTTACGCCCAGGAAAATGAAGATAATGGATCGCTGGTCAAATTTCCTGGAGATTATCAGGGACAATTAAATGTTGTTTATACTCATGTTCATGGCTGGGATGGGAAATTAGACTTTTATAACCCTAAAAACTCAAAAACCCCAACACCCCTAATCATAGATATTCATGGCGGTGGATGGCAGCACGGAGTTAAAGAATCGCATCGTGACTTCGGCCCTTTTTTTAATATGCATTGGGCTGTCGCTAATGTTGAATATAGGGTGGCTCACCAGGCCTTCGCCCCTGCGGCAATCCAGGATGTCAGATGCGCTTTGATCTATCTTATCCAACACGCTCGCGAATTAAATATAGATCCGGATAAAATTGTCGTGATGGGAAACTCTTCTGGCGGACATCTTGCATTAATGACAGGTTTATTAGGCGGTAGCCATATCTTCGATCAAAACTGTCCCGGTGTCGACAGCATTAAAGTGTTTGCGATAATTGATAAATACGGTCAGACGGATCTTAGATACCCGCATAAACTATTAACAAAATCCTTGCTTAAATGGGCTCAGGAAAAAGTATCTGATTCAAAATTTTTGGAATCAATTTCCCCAATAACTTACGTGAATGAAAAAAGCCCCCCTGTGTTTATACTCCATGGTGATGATGATAATACTGTCTCATATTCCCAGTCTGTAGCGCTTAATGACCTGTTAGAAGAATCCGGTGTGGTGCACCAGTTTATGACCATAAAGGGCGGCTCTCACGGTGATTTTACTACTGAAGAGAATGACCATATAAACAAAAACATTATTAACTTCCTTACAAAATTGGGTATCGATAAATAGTCGTCTTATGAAATCATTTCTTGCAATTATAATTACCATAATCTTCATCGCAGCACCTTCCTTTGGACAGTCATCATATTATGTATCTGGATCTGGTGATGATTCCAACAGCGGAACAATTACTTCCCCCTGGAAATCAATTCAGAAAGCAGCAAATACCGTCTCCGCAGGAAGCACTGTCTTTGTTCGAGCCGGCATTTATAATGAAGCTGTTAAAATAAATGTTTCAGGAAATGAATCAACCGGCTATATTACTTTTCAGAATTACCCCGGAGAACTCCCCGTTATTGATGGTTCAGGTATTGCAGTCCCTTCCAACCTTACGGGATTGGTCTATATCCAGGACGAAAATTACATTATCATTAAAGGGTTTGAAATTAGAAATTACAAGACCTCTGTACTGAATAATGTGCCTGTCGGTATTCGGATAAATGGAACCGCTCACCACATACAAATACTAAACAACATTGTTCACAACATTGAACAAAACGGAACAGCCTCCTCCGGTGTGGATGCCCATGGTATCTGCGTCTATGGCACTTCCGGAACAAATTCTATCAATAATATAATTATAGATGGTAATGAATTATATTCTCTCATTCTCGGCTCTAGTGAATCGCTGGTAGTTAATGGCAATGTTCAACTCTTTCGCATAACAAATAATAAAATCCACGATAACAATAATATCGGAATTGATGCCATCGGCTTTGAAGGTAATGCCCCTGCAAATGATCAGGCCAGGAACGGAGTCATTAGCGGAAATAGAGTTTATAACATAGAATCCTACGGTAATCCTGCCTACGGCACCGATAGAAGTGCGGATGGAATTTATGTCGATGGAGGGCGTGATCTGGTTATTGAACGGAATATTGTTTCCAGCTGCGATATCGGTATTGAATTGGCTTCTGAACATGCCGGGCACTCAACATCGAATATCACTATGAGAAGCAATTTCATTTATATGTGCGGACTTACAGGAATCGCAATTGGCGGCTATGATAAAAAACGCGGTAGTACAGATAGCTGTAAAATCCTGAATAATACTCTCTATGCAAACGATACTCTCCATTGGGAATCCGGCGATATTATGCTCCAGTTCGATATTCGCGATAATGTCTTTAAAAATAATATTGTCTATGCTAATGACCAGAATGTTCTTATGAGCAATTTGTTTACTGCTGATACGGAAAATATTTTTGATTATAATTTGTATTATTTCCTTCCGGGTAGCACAAATTCTGCCGGTTTTCAGTTCCAATGGATGAAAGTGAAGTATAATAATTTTGCCGCATATCAGGCAGCTTCCGGCAGCGACTCGCATTCTTTTTTTGTTGATCCGCTTTTCGTTAATGCTTCTTTGCAGTTTCCCGACCTGCATTTGAAATCCGGCTCACCCGCAATAGATGCTGGTATTGCTTCAGATAGTATTGGCCTTTTTGATATTGACGGCGATCCAAGAATTCTTGGCACAATTGATATCGGTGCAGTTGAATATTCCGCTTCTTCCGTAGTGACTAACAGCGGCACTATCTTGCCCTCGAATTATGAACTGTTTCCTAATTATCCAAACCCCTTCAATCCATCTACTACAATTGACTATTCCATTCCCAAATCAGGAAATGTAAAGCTGACAGTTTACAATTTAATCGGAAGTAGGGTTGCATCAATTGTAAACGAATTTAAAACCGCTGGGAACTATTCCGTTCACTTCAATGCCGCTAACCTTGCAAGTGGAATTTATTTTTACCTCCTGGAATCAGGAGATTATAAAGGAATTAAAAAACTCGTGCTAATAAAATGATATCACCGTAATACAACCCAACAAAATATTCTAAATCCTTTTGGTTATTCAATAATTTAAGTATATTTCAAAGCGTTTGTTTTCTATAAACAGGAAATGTTTATCTACAAGGAACAAATTTATGCGAAAAATATACTCTGCCCTTCTCAAAATGTCTTTTATTTTACTAATTGTAAATATTCCGGCTATTTATGCAATAAATGACTTAATAGCTCGTGTCCCCGGAAATTATTATCAGGCACCGGCTTATATTGAAAATGCGGTCCTAGTCAGTGAACCCCATGGGGCTTACGTTGAGCATTCTCTCACACTTCAATATTCGGATCATAATGCATTTTCTGGAAACAAAACAGTAGAAATTATTCACAGGTTTGAATTGCCAGTGGGGAGTGTAATAAATGACCTATGGTTATGGATGCCTGATACTGTTATGCGTGCTGTCCTGATGGATACATGGTCTGCAAGGAAAATTTATGATTCTATTGTGAGCATGAAAAGAGATCCTGCATTTTTATCAAAGATCGGAAGCCAATATGAACTTCATGTCTACCCGCTGGTATCAGGGAGCTATAGGCAAATCAGAATTAACTTTATAACGCCTGCTAAATGGAACGGAATAGATGCAGAGGGTGAACTTCCAATAAAATTTCTTGATGCCTCAGCTTCTGCCCAAATACCCTTAACTATTTATTTCAGAACTAAAATGGATATTTGGGGTACTCCGGGAATTAAGGAATTACCGGACTTACAGTTTATCCAAATCCCGGATTCAGAAGGATATAAATACAAAACCGCATTTATTTCCGATATAAAAACTCTACAAAGCCTTAACCTTTCATTTACTACAGCATTTAATAACTGGGTTTATTTCAATAATAATATTATACCGCGTGATTATAATTATTTTCAGTTCGGAATCCTTCCCTGGCAGGCATTTAATGTAACAAGTGCAGATACAACTCCAAAGAAAATAATTACCGGTATTGATTTTAGCGGATCATTTTATAAAGACTATTCCTCGATTTTGCCGAATATTAAATCTTCCATTAAAGCCGCGCTCAGACCGGGGGATTTGTTTAATATTATAGTGGCCGGAGCTGGGAAAATTGTTCCACTAAATAACAGCCTTATGCCTTATACTTCATCTATGGTGGATACGCTTATAGACGGATATTCCAGAAGTACCTTTGGTGATTCTGTTGAAATGATGAAAAAGACGACAATATTATATTGCGATAATGATGCTTCTTTGATCTGGAATTTTCCTGATATATATAATTATGGGGTTACCCAAACTTATTCTTCTACGATGTATGCCCTCCCGTATTTTAACCAGGCAGATATAATTGCTGCTTACGATGATGGTTTTGAAAAGCCGTTATCAAACGATGATGCGGCAAAAGTCATTCAATCATTAGATAGCTTGTTTCGGAAAGGGGGCAGATTTTTAACGTATTACGACCATAACAGAGAATTTATAGAAAAACTGGCAGTCCACTATATACCCGATTTAACCGTAAAATATAGTACTCAAAACACAATCTCCCTAAAAAGAAATCTAAATGGAAATATTGGAAGTTATTTCCCTGAAAGCGTTATACACGGCGGTGGATATTTCTTTAATATAAGCAGCGATTCATCTGTGAAAGCAGAGATGGTTGATGCCCAGGGAAACCCTTGCATTATTTCTAAGAAAGTGGGTAATGGGTTAATTGTCGTTACCGGACTTTGGCCTTTTAATGATGATGTACCGATGAGAAAGCTGTTTGCTGTCCCATTATTGGGATTGAATTCATGGCAGCCGTTAAATGGACTTCTCCCTTTATTGCAAAATTACGTTCAGTTAAACAGTATTGTTAATGTTGACAAATTTTTAACCTTTAGCAATAATGATTCACTGTTTACTACAGTGGGAACTGACACATGGATAAATAATTATCTTAATAATTATCCTGCTAAACCAATTTTTACTAACGTAAACCTGCTTGATGGATCAAAAATTACACCTCCATCTGTTACTGTTTTAGGTAATGAATATTATGGGAATGGCTATTTCCTCCAGAGACTGGCAGACTATTCAAAAGGTATGCATTTTGAAACTCACCTGACTGACTGGCCCACAATTGAACAAAAATTATTGCCTTCTGCACATAGATATATTGACAGTATATGTATAACTCCTGGTTTTCAAAATCCCGGCGATTCATTGAAAGAAATTATTGAAGTGAATGCAGATAGATCAGATGCCGACCGGCCTTTGTTTTTCCTGGCTTCTACAAATTCATGGAATCAGGTCGATATGAAGGTTGATGTTAAGTTTTCTGGGGACACAACTATTAAACATGGTATGTATAACTTTCAATTTGCCATCGATACTTTAAATACAGATAGAATTGTATCATCAATGATGGGGAATGAAAAATTAAATAGCCTTCTGATATTTTCCAGCTATGATACATCCGCAATTGTAAAACTCTCTATGAAATATCATCTGCTTTGTGATTATTCTGCACTGATTGCTCTTGAGCCGACCGATTCGGTTCACCTCGACCCTGACGGTAATCCATCGTCTGTTAAAAATTCGGATTCTTTGATGCTGAAGAATTATAGTCTTGATCAAAATTACCCAAATCCATTTAATCCTTCTACAATCATCAAATTTAATCTTCCGAGAGATGGATATGTTACTTTAAAAGTATATGACATTTTGGGAAGAGAAGTAAAAGTATTGGTAGATGAATTCAGAAAAGCCGGGAAATACAGTGTGCTTTTTAATGCTAAAGGTCTTGCAAGTGGAATTTATATTTATAGGCTGATTACTAACAAATTTGTATTAAGCAGAAAAATGCTTCTTCTCAAATAAGTATTTGATTAAATAAAATTATTTATTTAATTTCATGTTATAGAGTTGTTAATTAACTATTAATCATTCCATTGAGGCCGTATGGGTATTCTTAAACTATTTCTGTTTGCTATTGTTCTATTCTCTTTTACTTATTTAAATTCTTACACTTATGCTACAGCAAGTGGCATTACCGGAAGGACATTGAAAGGCTCAAGCGCTAATTGCTCTTGCCATACAAGTTCATCAAGTGCCAGTGTTACTGTTACTATTGCAGGCCCTGCTGCTCTTACTACAAGTCAGGTTGGGGCTTACACTGTTGTGATAAAATATACTTCAAGCATTACTGCTTCCGGAATTGATATAGCTTGCTCAAGCGGTACACTTTCAACTACTGACAGCAAAATGAAAGTCTCAGGGACGGAATTAACTCACCCATCTGCTAACAGTTCAGGGACAACTACAATTACGTATTCATTCAATTATACCGCTCCTGCCACTGCCAGTGTCTGCACGCTTTATGCTATTGGCACTGCTGTCCATAGTCAATGGAACAACGCTTCTAACTTTACCGTAACCGTAAACGCTCTTCCAGTTGAATTGGTTGCCTTCGATGCTCACCTGAAAGGCAATTCTGTTCTGCTTAACTGGAATACAGCTACTGAAGTTAATAATAATGGTTTTGAAGTTGAAAGAAGCATCAATTCCGGATCATGGGAAAAAGTCGGCTTTGTTCAGGGAGAAGGGAATTCTAATTCAACTAAATATTATTCCTTTAATGATTATAGTCTTTCCAATTCAGGAAATTACTCTTATCGTCTCAAACAGGTTGACGTTGACGGCTCCTTTAAGTATTCAAAAATAGCGCAGGTTAATTATTCGGTTCCCAACGAATATAGTTTGTTACAAAATTATCCTAATCCGTTCAATCCGAGTACTACCATTTCATATACGTTGCCGGAATCAGCAACTGTAACAATTAAAATCTATGATATTCTTGGAAATGAAATATCAACAATCGTAAATGAATTCAAACCATCGGGCAATTATTCATTTCATTTTGATGCAAGTAATCTTAAAAGCGGAATTTATTTGTATAAGATGGAAACTGGTAAATATAGCGCAGCTAAAAAGTTCGTTCTATTGAAATAAACTGCATTATAATAGCCCTCATATGTATTCTTTATAATTTCCGCTGCTATACTCTTCCTGAAGTAACTGGCTTTGGGTAGATTCCAACAGCGGAATTTTATTTATTACAGTTAAGGTTTGCTTGTAAATCTTATTAGAAATATTTTTCCTTACTCCTTACTCCTTACTCCTTACTCCTTACTCCTTACTCCTTACTCCTTACTCTAATCACTTCCCCGGCTTTAGTATTATCCCCTTATTCTGATGCCCATTAATTCTTACGCTTATCGGTTCCTCAAATCTAATGAGCTTTGTAAATTTTAATTCTAGCTCCGCAGGCATTTTGTTTAACCAATCCCAGTTTATAAACCCTAAGTGCTCATATTCATTTACAGTAAAATATCCTACCTTAAAAGATGTAATATTCTGGAAGAAATGGGATCCCTGCGATGGCGTAACATTGAAATCCTTAAAGCCCGATTCAACAATCACACTAGCCCCCGAAATCTGATCCCATGTCACCGGGATTCCAAGCCAGTGATCCAAACTTCCCCAGCGCCCTACTCCAATTAGAATATACGGCCTTTTCTGCTCAAGCATTAAATTATTAAGCCGGCTTACTTCCATTGCTACATCGCGGCTTTTGCCTCTGTCAAATGTCTGGATGTCTACCATTATTATATCATGGATATTTGATATGGCGCCGTTTCCAAGCACCTGGGCGCTTTGACAGATAAGGTCTTCCTTTTCAACATTATCTACTTCAAGCTCTTCGATTTCACGACTAATAACTAGAGGCCTCATTTGCAGCATCGCAAATTCCTTAGGCTTCCCGGGAGGTACTCGCATATTAACAGCAAACTCGATTTCAACTGAAGCACCCATTCCCCATGATCCTAATTCTAGGAGAATATTAAGTATTTCTGCCAAAGGGAAAATATTATGTTTTAATACAGGGGCAAATGTAACTACGCGGTTTCCCTTTCGTGAAATACCATCATATACTGAATCGTTTTCAACAGAATAGGTCGATCCCACATAATTAAGAGTCTGGTCTTTTTCCGATATGTTTAGCTCATATTTTACTACTAATTCCTCCGGATGATCATCTGATGTATGCTTCAATCTGCCATTTAAATTCAATGCGTAAAAAAACTGCTGTGCATTTTTTATGGTTTCTTTTGTTGAAAAGAACTGCAGTAAATGCCTTGGATATTTTGGACAGAACCTGACGCAGTTGCCTCCGTCCACCACTGTCTTGCCTAATCCTAATGCGGCCAGTGCAATTCCGTCTGTTGATTTCTGCGGTGGAACTGGATAAAAATTAAATGACTTTGCAACTCCTGAAAAATCAGGATAAAATCTTTCTTCGTGTGGTGCTCCTACAAGACGTTGAATAATTACCGCCATCTTTTCTTCTTCAAGCCGGTATGATGTCACCTTCATGTAATCCTTCGCCGCCTTAAAAAATGTTGAAGCATATACACACTTGATGCATTCTAGTAACTCTTGCAGCCGTATTTCAATATCACCATTGTTATTCGGAAGCATATATGTTTCATAAACACCTGCGAATGGCTGGAACTGCGAGTCCTCAAGTAGACTCGATGACCTGACCGCAAGTGGCTCTGTTATTATTTCAAGAAAATCCCTTAGCTTTTTTAATACATCTAATGGGAAATACTGAGCCTCCAAAAATTTCTTAACTATTATATTATCATCAGATTCATTTAACGCAAAGTTTTCAAGCTGGTTTACTTCAAGAAAATGATCAAAAACGTCAGTAGCAATTACAATTGCCGATGGGACCGTTATTTCTACTTCCTCAAATCTGTCTCTTATATTATAATCGTTTATTAATGTATTAATAAATCCCAGTCCACGGGCCTTCCCGCCTAATGAACCTCCGCCTATTCGCGCAAAACTGTTCTTTGAATCAAAGATTTCTTTGTTAAAATCAGTGATTATCCCTCTCTGCCTTATATGTTGATAAATCTTAAGTGAATTGATCAGTTCATTTCTTAATTCACCGATCGATTTGAAATCTGAAACTTTGCGAGGGCGCAGTCTGTATGCCAGCCAGAACTCTGTTCTGGCTTTTAACCAATTGGAAAAGTGGTTCCTTTCAGAATGATAGAATATGCTTTCATCAGGAACTATATGAAGTTGTTCTTCAAGTGTTTTTAAATTGTTTGCCCGCCCTACTACCTGTCCCTGCAAATTATAAAAGACAAAATCACCGAATCCAAATCGGTCCAGTATAAATTCACGAAGTTCATGTAATAATCGCGGCGAATTTTTCTGCATGAAGGATGCACCTATTTCATGAGCCCGCTGTTCATATTCAGTTGTACTTGACTGAAGTAAAATAGGAATGTCTTTATGTTCTTTCTTAACAGCCATTACAAATTTCAATCCCGCCTCAGGATCTTTCTCTCCGTCTTTCTTGAAGTTTATATCCGTTATTATCCCCAGGATTGAATCTTGGTATTTTTCGTAATAGTTCCATGCCTCTTCATAGTTTGTGCATAAAAGAATTTTAGGCCGGGCACGCATTCGTAAAAATTTATGCGTGATATTTACACCCTCGGATAATAATCTCTGCGATTGCTTGAATATTTCAGTATAAATAATCGGCAAATACGAAGAATAAAATTTAACATTATCCTCTACTAGAATTATTGCCTGTACACCTACTTTTAATATGTCGTTCTCCGCATTCATCTTGTCTTCGGCATATTTGGTAATAGCTATTAAAAGTCTGTAATCCCCCTGCCATATGAATATCCTGTCAAATATTGAAGTATCATAGAAACTGGTTAATTCTTTTCTTTCGTTATTATCATAGGCTAGCAATACTATCGGTGTGGTGATTCCTTTTTCCTTAATTTTCTGTGCCAACTTAACAACATGCATATCTTCAATATGCAATGTTGTCAGAATAAGATCAAACGGAACGTCATCAAAAAGCTCGAGTGCCTCTTCACCCGTTGTAACGTGTGTAATTTCTGGCGCCTGACTTAAATTTAATGCCTGATATTCTTCGCGGATTAATTCGTATAATCTTCCATCCTCTTCAAAAAGATAGTTGTCATAGAGACTTGATACAAGCAGAATTTCCTTTATCTTATGACGCATAAGTTTCTGGAAATTATTGTACTTATTAAGTACCAGGTTTTCAATATTAAGTTGGCTGAGTTTATCCATGTCTTTATATAAATCTTTAGAATATTAACCTTAACATTCCAAAATTTTTGTTTAAAGTAAAGCGCCGCTCCCTGTAAGGCCGCTCCTCTGCCTTAAGGCCGTCTTAAGGCCGCCTATTCACATGAAACACTCTGCAAAGACACTGTCGCAAGGCCTGAGAGACTAGGCATTTACTCTGCATCAAGGCCGTAGAGACTATGCCCCAAGGCCTCAGTCACTACACTTTTACTCTACTTCCAGGCCTAATTTAAAGCCGATGTTCTTTTGGTGCTTTTCTTGTGCCAAGAAAAGCACGGAGAAGCTCCAAAATAACAGTAAAGAAAACCGGTTTAGGTTTTCTTTACCCTCCTCACCGGGTTTATCATATTCTCCGGCTTCAGCACTTCGTCCAGTTCTTCCCTTGAAAGAAGCTTCTTCTCAAGGACAAGCTCATAAACACCGCGGTTCTTCTCGAGCGCTTCCTTTGCTAGCATCGTTGATGTCTCATATCCAAGCAGCGGATTTAGAGCAGTTACTAAACCTATGCTGTTCTCCACCATCGACCTGCATCTTTCAGCATTTGCTGTTATTCCATTTATGCAACGGTATGCAAGTGTCTCCATTCCGCTCTTCAGCATTTCTATTGACTCAAATAAACTCTGAACGATCAATGGCTCCATTACATTTAATTCAAGCTGACCCGCTTCAACTGCTAGGGTTACCGCTAAATCATTCCCGATAACTTTAAATGCAATCTGGTTTACTACTTCAGGTATTACCGGATTTACCTTCCCGGGCATTATTGATGAACCTGGCTGCATAGGTGGAAGATTTATTTCATTTAATCCGCACCTTGGACCTGATGAAAGAAGACGGAGATCATTGCATATCTTTGAAAGCTTCACCGCAAGCCTCTTTATGGCCGACGAATACATTATAAATGCACCGGTGTCCTGCGTTGCCTCTATCAGGTTTGCTGCCCTGACTAATTCAAGCCCCGTAATTTCCCTTAACTCCTTGACAACGAAATCCGTAAATTCAGGATCAGCATTTATTCCCGTCCCTATCGCAGTAGCGCCCATATTTATTTCCAGAAATAATCTCGCGTTCTGGTTTAACCGCGCTATTTCTTCTTCAAGTGTTACCGCATAAGCTTCGAATTCCTGCCCCAGTGTCATCGGTACTGCATCCTGTAACTGAGTACGCCCCATTTTTATTATTTTGGAAAACTCTTTGCTCTTTTCTCGGAATGAATGAATTAAATTCTGAAGCACCGTAACTAGTTTTTGTGTACTGAATATTGATGCTACCCTAACCGATGTGGGATAAGCATCATTTGTCGATTGGGATAAATTAACATGGTTATTTGGATGACAGTACTGGTATTCCCCTTTCTCATGACCGAGGATTTCCAAAGCCCTGTTGGCAATAACCTCATTTGCATTCATATTTGTTGAGGTCCCAGCCCCTCCTTGAATCATGTCTACAACAAAATGTCTGTGAAGATTTCCGTTAATTATTTCTTGACATGCTTCTGTTATAGCACCTGCTGTTTTTTTATCAAGGAGACCAAGCTTATTATTCGCCCTTGCAGATGCCATCTTAACCATTGCGAGTGCTTTGATAAATTCTGGATAAAAATTAAGCGTTACCCCGGTAATGTTAAAATTCTCAAGTGCGCGGAGTGTCTGAATCCCGTAATAAAATTCATCTGGTACCTCACGGTCTCCAAGCAGGTCATGTTCCTTTCTGGTGCGCCCCGAAAAATACTGCGCTGAAAGGTTTAACAAACGGTAATTGGGATGAGATATACGGCGGGACATGACTCGTGAGATATGAGAGATAATCTTGAATGCGATGCTTCCGTTTTCATTAAAAAGTGTTTGAAATTTCTCTCTGTTTCCTGAAAGTACTATTGCATCCGTAACCGCTCGGGCTGAAGTGGAATGAGGAGAATTATCAAATAAAGCTCCTTCTCCCAGAAATTCATTTTTTGTGAATAGCGTGATGCGCTTTTCTTCATCAAAGGAAGTTGTAATAAATAATTCAACTTCACCGCTGTATACAACAAATAAAGTTTCTCGCTCATTATTTGTCTTGTATAGGTAGTCGCCCCTTTTAAATTCCTTAACCTCAAATTGACTTGAAACTAGGTCAAGTTCCCGATTATTTAACTCTTCAAAAAGAGATACTTTTTTTATAAAACCTTTTATATTATTTAATTCCATTCTTCAACTTCAATTTTGATTAAAATAATTCGGATCTAAGCCTATAAACCTACAAAATTATCCATTCATAAGAAGAGCTTACTTGTAATAAATGTGACGTGGATTTAATGAATTTTTATTTTAATTCTCCCGATAATTCAACTTTAATTACGGAGGCAATTGCATCAGGACATTTTGAGGGGAGGTATATACTTAATCCGTTTTCAGAATAGTTTGTAGCCAATGCTGATCCGTCGGACATTAAGCTTACTTTTATTACTCCGCTTTTTAGATCAGGAATCACTAATTTGCCATCGGCAGGCCAATCAAATACAAAAAAATAAAGAATATTTTTTTGCTTGGTTTCTTTTACGGTACTGCGTCCCCAGTTTAATTGCTGAAATGGTCCGGCTTTCGTGGAATATATTGCCTCACTATTTACTCTCATCCATCTGCCGACTTCTCTTAAACACAATATACTCTCTTCAGGAAATTCTCCATCAGCTTTTGGACCAACATTCAATAAATAGTTTCCTCCTTTGGATGCAATGTCTATCAAATTACTAATAATGGTTTGAGGACTTTTCCATTTGTTATCATAACTTTTATATCCCCAGGTGCCGTTCATTGTCATGCACGATTCCCAATCCCCATTTTTCACATCTTTCTGCTCTGGTATCTTTTGTTCAGGAGTTTTAAAGTCACCAGGAAAATTGGGGCGTTTCAAACGGTCATTAGTTATAATATCTGGCTGAAGTTTCAAAACTGCCTGTAGCTTTTGAGCAAATTCATCGGTCATTCCTGTCGGCGTGTCCCACCAAAAAACTGCAATTTTACCATATTCAGTTAATAATTCTTTTACCTGTGGAACAGAAACAGAATCAATATATTCCGCCATTGATCTTGAGATTTGTACTGAGTCCCAATGACCGCTGTTCTTATTTGTATACTCATCAATTTTAGAAGAATCAGGATTTGGCCATCCCTCAGAAGTTAATTTACGTGCTGCGGCGCCTCCGGGATTATTCCAATCCTGTGCCTGTGAATAATAAAATCCCAATTTCATCCCATATTTCCGGCAGGCCTCAGCAAGGGGTTTTAGAAGATCCTTGCCATAAGGGGAGGCATCTACAATATTCCATTTACTTGCTTTGGTTTCAAAGAGAGCAAACCCATCGTGATGTTTTGCTGTTATTATTATATATTTCATTCCTGCTTCTTTTGCGGTTTTTACCCAGGCTTCTGGATTATAATTTACAGGATTGAATTGTTTTGCATACGCTTGATATTCAGCAATTGGGATTTTTGCCCTGTTCATTATCCATTCCGCGCCGCCGTGTTTTATTTCATGCCCATTATAAATTCCCGCTGGTACAGAATATATTCCCCAATGTATGAACATTCCAAAACGCGCTTCACGCCACCATTCCATTCGTTCATCACGGGTTAATGTGTTCTGGGCAAACGCAATATTCGCAAAAATTAGAAATATATATAATATCGAAAGTTTGTTTTTCATATAATAAAAAAGGCAGCTACTTTTGAGGAAGCTGCCTTGCTCGAATTTGTTTAAGATTATACTAAGCCCTGATCCAGCATTGCATCAGCAACTTTCAGGAATCCTGCGATGTTCGCGCCATCAACATAATTTCCTGGTACGCCGAATCTTTCTGCTGTTTCAACGCATGTATCATGGATCTTCTTCATGATTTCGTGTAAGCGGTGATCAACTTCGTCTTTGCCCCATGGCAGACGCATGCTGTTCTGTGACATTTCTAATCCGGATGTCGCAACTCCGCCTGCATTTGATGCTTTACCTGGCGAGAAAAGTATTCCGTTCTCTTTGAATATTTTATAAGCTTCTATTGTGGTAGGCATGTTTGCGCCTTCGCATACGCAGATACATCCGTTCTTTACCAATTCTTTTGCATCTTCTTCAAATATTTCATTCTGAGTTGCACAAGGCATAGCAACATCAACTTTAACTCCCCATGCACGTTTGCCGGCATGAAATTCAACTTTGAATTTATCTGCGTAATCTTTTACGCTGTCTTTTGCGCTTGCTCGCATCGAAAGCATGTATTCGATTTTATCACCTTTTATACCGTCTTTGTCATAAACAAATCCGTCAGGTCCTGATAATGTAACTACTTTACCGCCGAGCTGGTCAATCTTCTGAACTGCGCCCCATGCTACGTTACCGAAACCGGAAACTGCTACAACTTTACCGGCAAAGTCCTGTCCTTTTGTCTTTAACATTTCCTGTGCAAAATAAACTGCACCGTAACCGGTAGCTTCAGGACGGATAAGTGACCCGCCCCAGTTTAATCCTTTACCTGTTAATACTCCGGTAAATTCATTTTTTAATCTTTTGTATTGTCCAAATAAAAATCCTATCTCTCTTCCGCCTACACCAATGTCCCCTGCGGGTACGTCTGTGTTAGGACCGATATGACGGAATAATTCTGTCATGAAACTCTGGCAGAATCTCATTACTTCATTGTCGCTTTTTCCTTTAGGATCAAAATCTGATCCACCCTTGCCGCCGCCCATAGGTAAAGTGGTAAGACTATTTTTGAATACTTGTTCAAATGCTAAAAATTTCAATATTCCGGGTGTAACTGAAGGATGGAATCTTAATCCTCCCTTGTAAGGGCCGATCGCGCTGTTCATCTCAATACGATAGCCGCGGTTTATCTGAATTTCACCCTGATCATCCATCCATGGAACGCGGAATGATATCATCCTTTCTGGTTCTACCATTCTGTCAAGAATTTTTGCAGTCCTGTATTCAGGATGACGCTCTAAAACTATATCAAGCGATTCAACAACTTCCTGAACTGCCTGATGGAACTCGGGTTCACTTGGGTTTTGTGCTCTTACTCTTGCTAACAACTTATTAACGTACTCGGACATATAGACCTCTTATAATTTTTTTATAACACTTTTAATTATTGAATATTAATCTTATTTCAATTCTATAAATATATTATTTACACCATCAAAATTAGAAAGAATTTAATTCAAAACCTTGAATAAAATAGCTTATTTTTATATGTAATTTCCACACAAAAGTGTGCGTTTATATCTCAAAAGTGCAATATTTTCCCGCTTTTAGGATCGTTTATAAGGGAAAAGGGGAATATTTCCGAAGATTATATTCTATTTGAATTGTCAAAAACACTCTAAGGTCAAAGATTTTTATATTATATCAAGCGAAACAGAAAATTTTGTTTCCTTTCCCGGTATCGATTCAACACTGATTCCTGCGCCATGCCAGTCGCAAATTGCTTTTACTACTGCGAGTCCTAATCCGACTCCCCCGGTTTTTCTGTTACGCGAACTGTCTACACGGTAAAATCTATCGAATAATTTGGGTAATGATTCCTCGGGAATACCATCACCGGAATTAATTATTGTAATTTTAACTTTACTGTCATCCATAATTTCAGAAATGATATTAACAGGCTGGTTTTCTTCTCCATATTTTATTGCATTATCAATAAGATTGGAGAATGTCTGAATCATAAGCTCGCGATCAATTAATACATAGCAGTTTGTTTTAGAGTTTATGCATAATTCTATGTTTCTCTCTTCTCCCAATATCCGGAAGTTCTGCGCAAGTTGGCTGAGAAAATCATCAAGGTTTACTTCTGATTTTTTTAGACTGATAAGACTATGATCTGTCTTTGAAATGAAAAATAAATTGTCCACAATCTTTACCAGGCGTAATGTTTCCTCATAACTGCTTTTTAGCACTTCTATATACTGCTCGGGCGTCTTTGTCGATTTGAGCGCAATTTCTGTTTCTCCCCTGAGTATCGTAAGCGGTGTTTTAAGTTCATGAGCCGCTGATATTGAAAAATGATTCATGTAGTCAACAGATACCTTTATTCTCTGTATCATCTCATTCATTTTCCGGACGAGTCGGCCGTATTCATCATTAAATTCCCCCCCTTCTATCTGCTCATTAAGATTTTGTGCTGTTATTTCTTCTGTCTTCTTAATTACGGCATCAATCCTGGATAATGATTTTTGCGAAATAAGCGCACCGCCTATTATAGATATTATGAGGAATAATGGTGCCAGTATTTTATAGGATTCTGCTACACTGGAAAGTGTTTCATCTATATGCTCCTTCGGAAAGGCAACTGCAACTTTATAGTTATTATGATTTAACTGCACCGCCCTTATCGGCTTTGGAGATAAAGTCGAATCCTGAAAATCAAATATGTTGTATTCTTCCGTCTTGCCGGGAAAAGATAATTTACGCTCGTAAAGACTTGCCGACTTGAATATTAATTTCTGATTATAATTAATTTGAATAAAATTATTGCGCCTGTCAAATGCGACTTCATCAAATATTACATCCCAAACTAGGTCTTCTGGTGCGGCGTAAAGTGAATCAGGCATGAATTCATCGAAATTAACATGTTTCTCTGATACTATACGCATTATAGCAGTAGCCTGCTTTGTTAAAGATACATCCAGGTTTCCTATTAATGCGCTGTAAAGTTGATAATAGACTAATGTGCCTAAGAGGATTTCGAGAAGGAAAAAGATAAGTGAATACCAGATTGTTGTCTTAAATCTGGTTGTATTAATGAAAAGTTTTATTTTTTGCCGCATAATAATGCATGCTTATTCATCTTTTATCATGTAGCCGGCTCCTCGTACAGTCTGTATTACCGGTTTATTTGGATCAAAGTCAATCTTTGACCTCAATTTATTAATATATACATCTATTATATTTGTCTCAGTATCGAAATGATAATCATAAACATGTTCAACTAATTTTGTCCTTGAAATAACCCTGTTCTTATTACGCATCAAATATTCAAGAATTGAATATTCTTTTGGTGTAAGAATTATTTCTTTTTCATCAATTGTAACTTTATGACTCTGAAGATCAAGAACTAAATTTCCAATTTTTAGGTTGGTGGATTTTATCTGTTCTTTTCTTCTTAATAATGCCCTTATCCTTGCAAGTAATTCTTCAAATGCAAATGGTTTGGTCAGATAATCATCAGCTCCTGAATCCAATCCTTCAACTTTATCCTGAATAGTTTCTTTTACTGTAAGCAGAAGTATCGGGGTGAGTATTCCTTTTTTCCTTAACTCCTTGGTAATAGTAAATCCGTCCATATAAGGGAGCATTATATCAAGTACAATAAGATCATACTCCTCTGTACTTGCAAGTTCAAAACCTTCTTTCCCATTCAAGGCTGCGTCTACTGCATAGAACTCTTCTTCCAGTCCCTTTTTAATAAAGCTGGCTACTTTCTTTTCATCTTCGATAACTAATATTCTCATTACCATAATTTAATAAAAAAAAAGGAGAGTTTCTTAAACTCTCCTTGCACCTTAAATTGTTATACTTATTTCGTTTCTGGCATTTTATTTTCTTTTTTTATCAGCTTAGTTTTCTTTGCGGCTTTTTTGTCCATCTTACCGTCAGTTTTTGCGTTTTTTTGAGCTTTCTTAACTTTCTCAGCTTTTTCACCTTTTTTCATGGTCATCTTTTTTTCAGCCTTAGGAGCTTTCTTATCGGTAGTCTGCTCTTTTTTATCGACCTTTTTAGTGTCAGTCTGCGCGTAAGTATTAAAAGTAAAGCTTAAAATAAATGCTGCTAACACTGCCATAGCTAAAATGCGGATTTTCATTGTTTTTTCCTTTCCAATAATATATTAATAAATTAATCTTACAACTGAAAATTAGTTGTGTACTATTAAACAATTCTTAATATCCGATTAATAAAATTTAATCAGTTTAATGACTCTTCTTTATACACTGATTACTATCAAATTTATTATGTGCATTAATCACATGAGCCCATATATTTTTTGCGTAGATTTGTACTCTAAAATAAATCTACATTAAAAGGAAAACATTATGCCGATAAGAAAAGCCAATGCAACGTGGAAAGGTAATCTAAAAGAAGGAACCGGAAGTATAAATACAGAATCCGGTACATTAAAGAATACTGCTTACAACTTTGTCTCGCGTTTTGAAACTGGTGTGCAAACGAACCCTGAAGAATTATTAGGTGCAGCGCATTCTGCCTGCTATTCAATGGCCCTTGCTGGCGCAATTTCCGGTGCCGGATTTACTGTGAATTCTATTTATACCGAAGATAAAGTCCAAATTGAAAAACTTGAAACTGGCTTTACAGTAACTAAAATAGAAATCAATACTTTAGCTGACGTTCCGGGTCTAAGTAATGAAGCTTTTCAGAAATATGCTTCTGAAACTAAAGCTGGATGCCCTATTGCTAAAGCATTGAATGTAAAAGAAATCGTTCTTACAGCAAAGTTAAAGTAAGTATTTTGTGGGAAGAAGTGAGGAATCTCAACAGAGATTCTTCACTTCACTCATATTGATAAGCGGGGATTTATATCGCTATTGTTTCAAGATCTACTTTCTGAACATCGGAAATGGGCCTTCCAAGAAATAGTTCCGCAACTTCTTTAAACTTCATCGGAATATCACTCACATAAAACGAATGATTTCCCATTGCAAAATTATTGGTATGAAGATTAAATCTGTCAAGTTCCACTTTTACTGATTCTGCAGCTGCAATACCCGAATCTATTAATTTTACTTTATCGCCAAAAATTTCCTGTATAACTTCTGCAAGGATTGGGTAATGTGTACATCCAAGAACGAGTGTGTCAATTTCGATTTTCTTCAGTTCTTTTAAATATTCTGCCGCAATTTCATAAGTCGCTTTATGATTAATCCACCCTTCCTCTGCTAGTGGGACAAATAATGGGCATGCCTGCTCAAATACTTTAATTGAATGGTCTATTTTTTTTATAGCTTTTGAATATGCCTGATTGCTTACGGTAGCACGTGTTCCTATTACTCCTACTCTTTTGTTTTTTGTCTCCATACAGGCCATCCTTGCTCCGGGTTCAATCATACCGATTATGGGGACATCAAAAACATCTTTAAGATTCTTCAAAGCTACAGATGATACTGTATTACAGGCAACAACAAGAGCTTTGACATTCTTGTGCATTAAAAATTTCGCATCTTGTAAACCATATTCGATTACTGTGTCATTAGATTTTGATCCGTAAGGTACTCTTGCTGTGTCGCCAAAATAGACTATGTTTTCTTCTGGCAAATAAGAAGCAATTCTTTTAACTACTGTAAGTCCGCCGATTCCTGAATCAAAAACACCTATCGGCTTTTCCTTTTCCATAAAATTCAATTTAACACCCGTTTATAATATTTGTGTGATTGTGTCTGTTAATTCTGTTTTAATCAATTCGTAATCATAAGTGGAAACTTTTTTACCGCTTCTTTCAAGTACATAAAACGAATCAACAATATCATCTCCCTGTGTCGATATCTTCGCAAAATAAATAGAAAGACCAAGTTCGTTCATTTTACTTGTAACCTGGTAGAGGAATCCTAACCTGTCGGGTGAAAACACATCTATTATTGTGTATTTTTCGTGATTTTCAAATTCGATTTTTATCTTTCCGGTTCTCTTAAAAAATTTACTTTCAATTCTCCACCACTTGTTTTTCATTTTTATGAATTCCTGGCTCAACTGGAGTAGACCCGTAACCACCGAATTTAGATCTTCATCTATCTTAGTGTATCGCTCAGGTTCAATTTTTCTTCCGGTTCGGAAATCAGATACATTGAATGAATCGATTACAATCCCATCCTTGCGTGTAAATATTTTTGCGTCGTGAATATTGGCATCATTAATTGAAAGCACTCCGCAGATTTTCGAAAGTAGAGATGGAAAATCTTTTGTTATCACGGTAATATTTGTAAAATCATTTAACTCTTTGAATAGAGTTGAAACGTTTATTCCTTTCTGAATTTCTTCTATATGCCTGGCAATCTCTTCATCTGTAAAATGATGTGTGTATGCGATATCATTTATAGATTCAATATGCTCTCTTACATTTGACTCGGAAATTGAAGGCGAAAGACTGCTTATTTTATTAGGAACAACATAAGTGCTTGACATTAAAAGATCTTCACCGCTTATCTGCTCAATTAACATTGCACTTGTTTTACGGTATAATTCGGACAGTAGATCACTCTTCCACGATGTCCATACAGCTGGATTAACTGCTGAAAGATCAGCATATGTTACTAAGTAAAGAAGGTCAAGGTCATTGAGGGTAGAAAACCGGGATGTAAAATTATTGAGCGTTTCCGGGTCGGCAAGGTTTCTTCGAAAAGCTACCTGCTCCATTATTAGGTGGCTCCTTACCAAAAAGGAAACTTTTTCAACTTCTTCTTCACTATACCCAAGACGAAACATAATAGAGGAGGCCATCTCAGCTCCGATTATTTCGTGGCCGGAAATATTAATCGGTTTTGCAATATCATGAAATAGAAGAGCGAGGTAAAGTATTTCCCTATCCTTTAAATTCTTAAATATCTTCCCAAGATTCGTATTATCCTTTTCGAGTTTCTCTGCGTTGCATATTGATGTAAGTGTATGTTCATCCGCCGTAAATTGATGATAAACTCCATGTTGAAGAAAGCCTATTAGATCCTTGAATTCAGGCATGAATGCGCCCAGAACACCCAATTCGTTCATTGCTGAAAGAGTCTGCCCTACATTTCTAGGCAGACGCAGAATTTCCCTGAAAAATACTGATGACTCGGGATTGTTATATGGCATCTCATCTTCTTTATCAACAGTTTCAATGGCAATGGATCTTAATTTATCATCAAACGGAGCGTTGTTAAACCCCCTGTAGTAAAATGCCCGGAGAATATCAGAGAGTTTCAGGTCCCTCTTTTTATTTAATGAAAGTGTTCTGCCTTTCAGAATAAAATCATCATCAAGTTCAATGGCCAGTGCTTCCGGTAATGGGTTGGTCACCTCCTCAATGAATTTCTTAACGATTGATTTATTAAACCTGTATATTATATTCGCAGCTTCGAAATAATCCTTCATAAATATGGCAATCGCATCTTTCCTTGTATAGAATAAGTGCGATATCTTCTGCTGTAAAGCAAATTCAAATCGGTCAATCTTCTGGCCTGATTGAAGGTGAAGCAGGTTTCTGACTGTAAGCAGAAGTTTATAACTGGTTAATAATTTTTTGCATTCAACTGGCGATGAATATTCTTTCTCAAGCATCATATCTACAAATGCTTCAGATTGCACTTTTTCGCTTTGTTTATTAAGAAGCTCTTTGTTTTTTAGAATATACATCCACTCAATAGCCTGAAAATCCCTCAACCCGCCAGCAGATAATTTTACGTTTGGTTCAAGTGTTTTAGGAGACTGACCGTATTTTTCATACCGGTCTTCAATATCATGCACAAAATCATACAAAAGATTTTTTTGCACATCCTCAGTTAATGAACCAAGAAGAAGTTCATTCCAGTTGTTATATATTTTTTCTGAACCAATTATTAATCTTGTTTCAAAAAACTGCGTAAATGTGTGTAAATCTTCTTTTAAGTATTTTGCTATATCTCCAAAATCTCTTACAGTATGTGAAACCTCAATTCCATTGTCCCAAAGTGAGGTAACCAATTCCGAAATCTCTTTTTCGTTGCCCTCGAGAGAATCAGTAATGAATATTATATCTATATCGGAGAATGGAGCTAGTTCTCTCCTGCTGAAACTTCCGGCTGAAGCGATAGCAAAACCTGGTTTTCTGTTATGCGCTAATATCCTGATTTGTTCTTCAACAAGAAGACTGTAGGACATGCTGAAATCAAGAGATTCAACATTCTTTTCATTATCAAGGAACAACTGGTCCCTCTTTTTCAGGAAATCCTTTTTAGTACTTACAGTAACCGGCATAAAATATTAATATTATTAATTTAAAAACTCTCCATGATAGCCTTCTTTTTCATATTCAACTTCAACAGTTGAAGAAATTCCGCCGCGTGTATTGAACTCAGCAGTTAAACGCATATATCTGGGTTCGCATGCTTCAACAAGATCATCCAATATCTTGTTAGTGACACTCTCAAAATAGATTCCGTCATTTCTGAAGGAATGGAAATATAGCTTTAATGATTTTAGTTCAATACATAACTTGTCAGGAATATATTCAAGAATCATTGTTGCAAAATCGGGCTGCCCCGTCTTAGGGCATAAAGAAGTAAATTCCGGGGCATTATGCGTTACTAGGTAATCTCTTCCTGGGTAAGCATTTTCAAACACTTCGATTATTTTTATTTTATCGTTCATTTTTTTCCTTAAATATAGATTGGTCTGGTTTTATATTTTATGGGATCTTCAAGTCCAGCTTGTTGAAATCCTCTTAGTCTCAGGGCACAGCTGTCGCATACTCCGCATGCCTCTTCTTCTGCCTGGTAACATGACCAGGTTAATTCGAGCGGAGCATTTAATTCTTTCCCCTTTAACACAATTTCCTTTTTTGAGAAATTAATTATAGGAGTAACTATTTTAATCTTTGTTTCCGGTTTTGTTCCAAGGTCAGCCATTTTTTCAAATGCAGAAAAGAAATCGGGACGGCAGTCTGGATATCCGGAAGAATCCTCACAAACAGCACCGACAAATATTGCCTCTGCTTTAATAACTTCACCCCAGCTCATGCAGGCAGCTAGAATATTTGCATTCCGAAATGGAACATACGAATCAGGGATTGTATCGCTCTTAAGGTTGGCTTCTTTGACATCGATTCTTTTGTCGGTTAAAGATGACCCGCCTATTTTTGCTAAATGAGAGAAATCTATAACCAGTCGCCTTTCAACTTTGTAAAAATCAGCGATTTCAGTGAATGATTTTAACTCTCTACCTTCAGTTCTCTGGCCGTAATTTGAATGAAATAATGCAAGTTCGTATTCTTGACTGGCGATTGCCGCGGTCACACAGCTATCCATTCCTCCGCTTAATGCCACTATTGCAATTTTTTTTGACATTTATTGTTTTATCTGCTTATTGTTAATTTAAACTTTGCTAATATAGAAAAATCCTCTTTTACTTTGAAGGAAAAAGGGGGAGAAGATTTTTATTGGCTCATTAAAATGTTAAATTTAGCCCACTGATTTATTCTATTTATATAAGAGGTATTATGAGAAGAAAAGTAATTGCCGGTAACTGGAAAATGAATAATGATCTTAAGGAAACCCAGAACCTTATTTCAAAATTAACCTCAGGTTTATCAGGCGAATCACTTAATTGTGATGTTATAGTGTGCCCTCCATTTACATCTTTATCTGAAGCATATTCCCTGGTTAAAGATACAAAGATAAAACTAGGTGCCCAGAACATGTATTTCGAATCTTCCGGAGCATTTACAGGCGAAATTTCAGCCGAAATGCTTAAAAATGTAGGATGCGAATATGTTATTTTAGGTCATTCGGAAAGAAGAACTATTTTTGGCGAAACAGACCAGGTTATTAACAAAAAATTAAAAAAAGCGCTTAATTCGGGTCTAAAACCAATTTTCTGCGTCGGCGAGTTACTAGAAGAAAGGGAAACTGGTGTTACTGAAAAAGTCATCAAAAGACAGGTAATTGAGGGATTGAACGATATTTCAGCAGAGGAAATGGGCACAATAATAATTGCCTATGAGCCAGTTTGGGCGATAGGTACTGGTAAAACAGCATCTCCCGAACAAGCTCAGGATGTCCATGAGTTTATACGCAATCTAATTAAAGCTAAATACAACGACTCTATCTCAGAAAATATCATTATTCAGTACGGTGGTAGCGTTAAACCGGATAATGCAAAAGACCTACTTTCTAGAAAGGATATTGATGGTGCTCTTGTTGGGGGTGCCTGTTTGAAAGCAGATTCATTCATTGGTATTATTAAAGCAGCATAGGATTTAATCAAAATCAGGGGATTTTCTTTTATTTTAATGCCTTAGATGGGAAGATTTACATTGATTTCCCCCCTGTTTTTACGTATATTTCTAACTTTCCTTCTATAATAATAGGATAGTTTCTCGAATGGGTTATCCCGGACTTTTTCTTTATATTTTTATTATTTTTTCAACCTTACTACCTTCATTTTCCTATTCCCAGATCATTTTCAAGGAACTGCCAGGGTATCAATTCAATTATTCATCAAGTGGCCTTGGGGACATTACTGAATCAAGGAATGTTATATCTCTGGATGGAAAATGGCAGGTGTATGCTGCCAATGATAAAGAGCAGAAAAAAGTAAATGTAGGTGTACCTTCTGTTTTCCAGGGGAACGGTTCACTCATATTTGAAAAATGGTTCAATCTTTCTAAGGACCAGCTTAATAATCATAAATTCAAAATTTATTTTTTAGGGCTCAATTATTCTGCCGATATCTCCGTAAATAATGTTATAATTTACAGGCATACCGGCGGTACATTTCCATTTTATGTGGATCTTCCAAAGGATATAATAAAAACAGATAAAAGTAATTTGCTTTCTGTTAAACTTACATTTAAACCCGATGCCGAAAATACAATCCCTGTTAAACAGGGCTTCCTTATGCCTAAAAATTATGGCGGCATTTTCTCAGATGTATTACTCCAGCTATTACCCAATATCTCTTTAAGTGATCCGGAAATATCATATAAATACGATGCTAAATCAGGTAAAGTCAAATTTGTACTCTTTTCCAAAATCGACAATAAAGATTTTACTTCTCGAGATTCTTCTTTAGGAAATAATGACCTTACTGTTAAAATTAATTTTCAATCTTCTTCAGGCAGCGCTATCGCTGCGCCTGAACAATCATTTAGCCTTAATAGGAATAAAGAAAAAAGTATAACTGAGACTTTTGAAATATTTAATCCTGTTCTCTGGTCACCCTCAAACCCTCAGTCCTATACTGTATCTTTTTCTCTGTATCATAACGGGAGTTTTATTGATCGGATAAACAGAAAAGTAGCCGTCTACTCTTTATCTCCTGGAAAAGAATCTATTCAATTGAATGGTAATAATTTTATTATGGAAGGAGTGACATTTATTCCTTCTAATAATGAGTATGGAAGAATGTTTTCATATGACCAAATGGAACATGATATCAAATTAATAAAAGACTCAGGATTTAATTGCATACGGTTCTCAAAAATTATTCCGCATCCTTATTATCTTACTTTATGCGAAAAATATGGACTGCTTGCGTTTGTTGAGCTTCCTATTAATTTGATTCCCGGAAAACTGGCTGCAGATCCGCATTTTATTCAGCGAAGTGAAGATTATTTGAATAATTTCCTGAAAGCATATAAACAATATTCGGCTATAGCTGCTATTGGTTTTGGTGGAGGATACCTGCCCGGCGTCGATACACAGATTAATTTTCTTAACACACTTGCGGCCATTACCAAGAGGCAGATCAATGTTCTAACTTATGCTTCTTTTGCACAGTATAACATATCAAGACTTGATAATATTGATCTCTATGGGATTGAGTTAATTAATACATTACCCGCTCAGATCTTTTCAGAAATTCAAAACCTGAAAAATGTTCTAGGTGAAGGAAGAGTATTTATCAGTGAAGCCACTTATATTGTAAATGCGGGCAATTCAGATGGTTATGTTAATAAATTTACATTTGAAGCGCAGGCAGAATATTTTGACGAACTTACAGATAATTTAATTTCAAATCCTCTTGCAGGATATTTTCTAAATACAATGTTCGATTATGAGGGAGAGTATGCTTCTCTCATTTCAGGCTACAGTCGCAATAATGCATTTCATATAGGTTTATACAGTGAGGACAGAACTGATTCTCGCCTGGCCTTAAAAGTAATTAGCGCCAAACTTCATAACTCTGAAAAAGTTACAATTCCAATAGGAAGTAAAAAAGACGATTCCCCGATGATATTTATTCTGTTCGGTATAGCGATGGCAATATTCCTTGGCGGTCTTGTGAATTCAGGAAGGAAATTTCGTGAGGATTCTTCCCGTGCATTATTAAGACCTTATAATTTTTTTGCTGATGTGCGTGATCAGAGATTAATTTCTGTACTGCAGACCAATATTCTAGCTGTCCTTATCTCGGCGGTTTCCGGACTCCTGATAAGTAACCTTTTTTATTACTTCAGGGAAAATCTTTTTTTCGAAAGATCTATTCTTGCTTTCGGCAGTCGGGAATTAATCAAAACAGTTAATTATCTTGCATGGCATCCAATTATGTCAATTCTGTGGCTTTCGGTTGCTTCATTTGCAGTTCTTATTGTGATATCAATTGTTGTTAAAGCGGTTTCCTTTTTTGTAAGAAACAGAGTCTATTATTCAAGCGCCTATTTTACTGTCATTTGGTCTTTTCTGCCTTTGGTACTTTTAATTCCACTTGGGATAATTCTTTACCGCGTTCTCTCTTCTGATGTCGCCAATTTTTATGTTTTTATTGCACTTATAGTATTTACATGCTGGGTTTTTTACCGGCTGATGAAAGGTATATATGTTATATTCGATGTAAATCCAGGGAGTGTTTATTTTTATAGTCTGCTTATAATCGCATTTGTAGTCTGCAGTGTGGTGTTTTATTATGAAATGAGTAACTCCGTAATTGAATATCTGCAGATTACATTCAAATTGTTCAATATAATCTAGGTCTCCAATTGTATCTGTCGAAACTTGAAATATTAGGATTCAAATCATTTGCTCAGAAAACAAATGTCCAGTTTAATCAGGGAGTAACTTCAATAGTTGGACCTAATGGCTGCGGGAAAACAAATATAGTCGATGCAATTAGATGGTGCCTTGGAGAGCAGAGGAGCAGCGCTCTTAGAAGCGATAAAATGGAAAACGTTATATTCAACGGCACAGCAAATAAAAAACCGATGGGTATGGCAGAGGTTTCTCTTACAATCGAAAATAACAAGGGCATACTTCCTACCGAATATTCTGAAGTCACAATAACACGAAGAATTTTCCGTTCCGGAGAAAGTGAATACCTTCTAAATAAAAATATCTGCCGGCTGAAGGATATTACCAATTTATTTATGGATACCGGTATTGGCGCAAATGCTTATTCTGTTATTGAACTTAAAATGGTAGAAACTATTCTTAGCAATAAAGCTGAAGAAAGAAGAACAATGTTTGAAGAAGCAGCCGGTGTAAATAAATATAAACTGCGCCGAAGACTTGCTCTTAAAAAACTCGATGAAGTAAAGTCAGATCTTAACCGTGTAAATGATATTGTTACCGAAGTAGATAAAAAAGTAAATTCCCTAGAAAGACAGGCAAAAAAAGCCGATAAGTATAACAAAATATCGTCTGTTCTGCGTGAACTGGAAATTGACCTTGCGGAAAGAGAATTTGCAAACTTCAATGTGCAGAAAGATAATTTCAAAAAAGCCAAAGAATCTGATTTTCAGAGTAAATTATCACTTGAGTCAGAACTTGCGCGTATTGAAGATGAAGTAAAAGAAGTCAAAGAAAATTTAAACGAGATCGAGTCGAAGCTTAAAGAAAAACGGAGTGAAATAACTCTTCAGACAGAAAAAATATATAACTCGCAGAAGATTATATCAGTAAGTGAAGAGAGACAAAATTCGCTCGAAAGAAATATATCCAGATTTAAACAGGAACTCGAAGAGCTCAAATTTCAGCTGGTTGAAACTGAAGAACTAATTGTTGAAAACCGTGAATCTATTTCTGAAATAACGAATAAAATTATTTCAAGACAGTCCGAAAAAAAGATAATTGAAGATAAGGTCTCTCAATTCAAAATATCTTTAGAGGAAAAAAGGAAGGCGCTTAAACTGCATTCCGAAATGCTCCTTGATAAGTTTAAAGAGATTACATCTAAAGAAAATGATTTTTCAAATATAGAGAATGCACTTGTTTCCAGAAGTGGTTCCATAAATAAGTTAAACGAAAAGATTCAGTCTCTCACAGGAAACATAGCCAAAACAGTCGGCTACATTGAAGAACTTAATCAGGATAAAGCAGAGACCGAAAAGAAATTGACCGAAGCCGAAAATTTTTATACAAATAAGCAGAAAGAAAGAGAAGAGCTTGAAAAGTCTCTAAATTCCTTGAAAGAACATGAACTTGAAGAGAAATCTTTTTTAAGCGGATTGCGTGATAAAATCACATTTATTCAGAACCTTATAGACAATCTGGAAGGCGTTTCTAAAGGTGCTAAAGCATTATTGGAAAACAATACTTGGTCTAAAGGGGATAAAACACTTCTTGCTCATATTGGTAATTCTTCAGAAGAATACCGGTTTGCAATTGAAGCTTCCCTAAAAAACAATCTTAATAATATTCTGGTTGAGACTCTCGATGATCTTAAAAACGGTATAGATTATCTTAAAAATAATGAAATCGGCAAAGCCTCATTTTATTTAACAACCAAACAGGCAGAAAAAAAGAAGAACATCTTTCAAAAATTACAGTCCTTCCTTTTAAAGAAAAAAACAAAGTCTATGCAAAAGGAATCCGGATATCTCGGATTTGCCAAAGATTTTATTCTGACTGATGGGAAATGGAAACCCTTCTTCGATAAGATACTATCCAGGACAGTTCTTGTCGATTCGCTTGAAACGGCTTTCTCTCTATCTGAACGTTATGATAGTTTTAATTTTGTGACCCTGAATGGAGATTACCTTGATCAGTCGGGTATAATTGAGGGCGGTTCAGCCCCGCGTCTTGATGATTCATTGTTCGGAAGAAAACAGCTTCTCGAAAATTATAAAAATGAATTTCCAAATAGGGAAAAAGCACTATTTGAGCTCCATCGGGAAATTGAAGATACCGAAATAAGAATTAACAATATCGATCTCAAGGTACTTTCTGAAAAAGGTAGACTTCTTGTTAATGATCTGGCAAATATTGAAAAACAGATAGCTCAATTTGAATTTGAGAAACAAAAAGCTGTAGATGAAATTGAAAAAGCTCGAAGTGAGATTCAGGAATATGCCTCTGAATATAACCGGCTGGATAACGAAAGGACAAAATTGTATGAAATCCTTTCACTTCATAAAGAGGAGAAAACAGCTGCTGATGCTGAAAGCAGAGAATTTGACGAGGACTTAAAAAATTCTGAATATGAATTCTCTCTAATAACCACTGAGTTTAACAAAATCAATCTTGAGCTTGAACGATTCAGCGGAGATTTGAGAAATTTTGAGAACTCTGTTAAAAGAGCGGAAGATTCTGTCGAATCGATAAAGAAAACTATAACTAAAAGAGAATCTGATATTACATCCGCAGTTGAAGAATCTGAAACACTCAGATCAGTTCTGGAAGAAAAACAGATTGAATTGGATGATCTCAGGAATACTAAAAAACTATTGCTTCAGGAAGAAGTCGAGATAGATTCAGAGTTTAACACAATTAAAGGTGTTATCACTGGAAAGGAAACAAAACTGAATGTGCTTAGAAAAGACAGAGAGTCAGTTTCTGAACGTATACACCAGGCTGAAATTAAAATAAATGAACTTAGCCTCATGATTAAAAATCTTCTCGAGAATATTAAAGAAAACTATTCCCTTACCTTGGAATCAAAAGAATTTAATGACCTTGAATCATTTGATTTTAATCAACGGACAGAGGAGGTACATTCTTTAAAGCAGCAAGTGCGAAATCTAGGGCCAATTAACCTGCTTGCCTATTCAGAATATGAAGAGGAAAAGGAAAGACTTGATTTCCTTAGCAAACAAAGGAATGATTTAATTGACTCCGAAAAGGATATTGTAAAAACAATAGAAGAAATTAATACTACAGCTCAGACTTTATTTATAGAAACATTCGAAAAAATAAAGGGTCATTTTATTCGGATATTCAGGGGACTCTTTAACCCTGGAGATGAAGCTGATTTGAAATTAGAAGAAAATGCCGATCCCCTTGAAGCAAAAATTGAGATCGTAGCCAAACCTAAAGGTAAACGACCGACTTCAATAGAACTCCTTTCCGGAGGTGAGAAGACTCTTACCGCTATTGCTTTATTGTTCTCTATATATCTTGTCAAACCAAGTCCTTTCTGTATTCTTGATGAAATTGATGCCCCCCTTGATGATGCAAATATAGACCGGTTTTGTAAAATCATTAAGGATTTTAGTACAGACACTCAATTTATTGTTGTTACTCATAATAAGCGAACTATGGAAGCTGCTGATACATTGTACGGCGTTACAATGCAGGAAGAGGGAATCTCAAAATTGGTTAGTGTAAGATTTAATGAGGACTTTAACTTTGTCAATTAAATCTGGTTCCAATTTTTTACCAATACTTGATTTAAACAGTAAATCTATTTTCAGTATTAGATTCTTTCTATTAATCGGATTCTCTTTATGTTTATCGCTTCCGGTTTATTCACAGTGGGTAAATAATCCGGCATTAAATACAAAGATTGTTGTAGGCGCTTCGAAACCAATAAATATTTCTTCTATCGAAGATCTGAACGGCGGCGCTTTCATTTTTTGGGAAGATAATAAAAGCGGTTTCCAGAATGACATTTATTTTGTACATATGGACGGAAACGGTAAAGTAAGTTTTCGTGCTGACGGCAAGAAAATTTCTGAATTGAATGGCAACAAAGTTCAGCCAGCTGTATCAGAAAACCTTCCTAATACCGCAGTTGTTTGCTGGAAAGATTTCTCAAGAAGCAAAACAGGTAATCTTTTTGCCCAAAGAGTTTACGGCAACGGCAACCTTCTTTGGCCGCAGGAAGGAATACAGGTGTCTCCAAATTACCCTGACGTAAATGATTATTCAATTTGTTCGGATAATATTGGAAATGTTTATTTGTCCTATGTTGCCAAGATGAATGAATTCGGATCTGCTTATAAAATCATTTTTCAAAAGGTTAAAGTTAACGGCGAACTTCAGGGAAATATAGAAGGTACTACAGTTTTTGATTCACCTGGCAGGAAAAACTCAACTTCCATTATTGCGGATAATGAAGGAGGAGCATTTTTATTCTGGCTAGAAAGTTCAAATAATCACTTACTTCTTTTTTCATCGCATATAGATTCAACGGGAAAAGATGTATGGGGGAAAAAACCAGTTGCAATTTCCAGTAATAACCAAAATGTTCTAAGTTATTCAGTGCAGAAGACAGATTTTTCTTCTATCTATGTTGCCTGGCAAATTCAAAAATCCGAAAAGGAAATTTACCATCAGCTTGTTTCATTTTCGGGAAAAGCTATATGGGGACCTGGAGGTAGAATTGCTTCTGCCAAAAAAGGAAATAAAACCAATCCTCAGGTTCTTACAGCTGATTCAACTATTATTTTAAGCTGGACAGACGATTTAAAAAACGACAAAGATGTTTACGTTCAGAAATATAATCAAAAAGGTATAGCAAAATGGAAAGAAGATATTCCTGCTATTAAAATTCCCAAGGATCAATTCGGACAAAAACTTTTAAGTGACGGAAAGGGCGGAGCAATCGTATTCTGGATTGATAAAAGGCAGGAGTCAATTCGTGCAAACATTTATGCTCAACGGATAAGCAGTTCAGGAAAGCGTCTGTGGGATTCACTTGGTATTGCTGTTGCGAATCATAATAACACAGAGAAAAGCTATTTGTCGGTAGTCTCTGATTTACGAGGCGGCACAATTGCTATTTTCAGGGAAATACGGGATACTAAAGAGGAAATATATGCCCAGAAAATTTTCAATACAGGAACTTATATATCCCAAATAATAGGCCTTAGTGCTGTCTTGAATGGAGACTCTGTTAAAGTATCATGGTATTCTGCCAATGAATCTGCCGGCACTAATTATGATATTGAACGCACTGTTCAGACAGAAAACGGAACATCTCAGTGGATCGTTGTTAAAAATATTAAGCCGGACAATATCAGCAATGCCAGATACTATGTCTATAATGACCATCCCAATGAAATTGGAACGCATTTTTACAGAATTGTGCAGAAAGATAATATGGGAAATATTCAACCATCGGATGTCGCGAAAGTTGAATTTTTTCAATCAAAAAATAAAGTTTCTCTCGGGCAGAATTCACCAAACCCCTTCTCTGACGAAACAACCATTGTGTTTTTTCTACCAGAACCGACATGGGTTAAAATAGAATTCTTTAACAGTCATATTGAATTAGTTCGGGAAATTGAAGGACAGAATTATCCGGCAGGGGAAAATAAGATTACATTTTCAGGGAAAAGTCTTCCCCCAGGTGTTTATTTTTACAGATTACAATCAGAGGACTTTGTTGATGTTAGAAAAATGGTATTGGCTAAATGATAAATAATGACTTCAAAATATTTGTTGATTTCGATGGAACTATTACTCAAAAAGATGTCGGCGAGTCTATCTTCCGGGAATTCGGTGATAAAGAAAAAATCGATCTGATTATAAAGGATTTGCTTAGCGATAAGATTACGGCTAAACAGAGCTGGATTGAAATGTGCAAAACTATTAATCATACTAACATAAATCTGTTAAATTCATTTATTGATGGTATGAGTGTGGATGAGGGCTTTCATAATATCGTTAAATTCTGCGAAGAAAAAAATATTGAAATTATTATCCTGAGTGACGGTTTCGATTATTATATTGACAGAATTCTTAAAAGAGAAAACCTAAGCCGCCTGAAATATTTCTCAAATCATCTTAGAATATCTGATAGAAATAAACTCACTCCGGTATTTCCCTATAGTGATTTATACTGCCGCAGTTCTGCAAATAATAAAAGAAATCATATTATAAATAACAGCAGCGACGATGATTTTACAATATATGTCGGTGATGGAAATTCTGATAAAGATCCCGCGCTTTACTGTGATTTTATTTTTGCAAAGAAAGGCCTTCTTAAGTATTGTGAAAAAGAAAACGTTACCTTCTTTCCCTATAATACACTTAATGATGTAATTGTGAAACTGGATTTTATTCTGAAAAAGAAAAATCTTAAAAAAAGAAATCAGGCCGATTTGAAAAGAAGGGAAGCATATTTAACAGAATGATTATTAAAGGATAAATTTATATTAATGAAACTTTCAAAGACATTTTTTACGTATCGCAGCTATACTCCACTGCCTTTTGTTCTCATTATGCTTCTTTATAATAACTCCAATATATGGAGTCTTATTGCAGGGCTTGTCCTCGCAGTTGTTGGTGAATTTATTAGACTTTGGGGAGTAAGCTGGGCCGGCAGCGAAACAAGGTCTACAGGCGGCGTAGGAGGTACTTATCTGATTGTTGATGGACCGTTTGGGCATGTCAGGAACCCCCTTTATCTCGGAAATATTTTAATGTATACGGGTATTGGCATTATGTCGTTTGCACTCTTTCCGTATCTGCAAATAGCAGGATTAGTGTTTTTTTCAATACAATATTACTTTATTGTTTCTGAGGAAGAAGGTTATCTGCGCAAAACTTTCGGCAAACAATATGAAGATTATACTGCTAATGTTTCCCGGTTTCTTCCAAAATTAACATCATATAAGGTTGCCAAAATTGAACGCCCAGATTTTTCTTGGAAAGAAGGTTTCAAGTCAGAGACAAGAACACTTCAGGCATTTGGTTTTATAATTTTTACATTATTAATTATATGGTACTGGAGAAGATTTTAGAATAATGAATCCTGGTAATAAAAACATATTGATTATTGCAGGAGAAGCCTCCGGAGATCTGCATGGTTCAGCATTGATAACTGAACTTTTAAAAACAGATCCCTCTATTCATATTTTTGGAATAGGAGGAGAGAAAATGAAAAATGCAGGAATGAATATCCTGTATCCGATTGATCGAATGGCTTTTCTGGGATTTGCTGAAGTTATAAGACATCTTCCTTTCATTAAAAAGGTACAGCGGGAAATTATTCATCTCGTAAAAGAAAAAGAAATTAAAAATGCAGTTCTGATTGATTATCCCGGTTTCAATCTTAACATTGCAAAAAAATTGAAGAAAAACGGCATAAATATTTATTACTATATATCTCCGCAAATCTGGGCCTGGGGTGCAGGCAGAGTTGAGAAAATCAGAACTCTTGTAAATAAAATGATTGTAGTTCTTCCTTTTGAAAAAGAATTCTATAGCAAAAATAATGTTTCAGTAGAGTATGTCGGTCATCCGCTGATTGAACGAATTAATGATTCCAAGTTATTGTCCAGGAATGAATTTTATAAGAAGTTTAATCTTGATTCCTCAAAAGAAATATTATTAATTCTGCCGGGGAGCCGGAAGAATGAAATTACCAGGATATTTCCGGATGCAGTTAAGGCGGCGGGTAAGTTAATGAATGAATTTAACCTGCAGACAGTAGTTGCCTGCTCGGATAATATTGATAGTGATATTCTTACAAATCATGAAAGCAATGTAAAATTTAAGGTAATCAAAGGACATAACTACGACCTAATGAACCTTGCAAAAATTGGTATTATTAAATCAGGAACATCAACTCTTGAAGCGGCGCTTTTTTCCCTTCCGATGGTTATAGTTTATAAAACAAGCCTGCTTACATACCTTATCGGAAGAAAACTGATTAAGCTCGAAAATATAGGGATGGCTAATATTATTGCTGGCGAAAAAATCGTTCCAGAATTAATCCAGAGTCAAGCAAGCGCTCAAAATATTTATAATGAGTGCAAGAACATATTATCAGATAAAAACCTTTATTCCTCAGTTAAAGCCAAATTATCATTACTGAGGAATAAGCTGGGCAGCATAGGCGCGTCCCATAAAGCGGCTCAGATAATTTGTAGTGCATTAAATGAATCTTAGGAAATTGAAACAGAATTTTCTCAGAATTGCAGGACACTTTGTTCTTTCTCATTCTGTTGACCTCTTGTGCAGAAGCCTCAATGTTACTTTCAAAAATAAAGAGGTGATCGATAGTCTTGAAAAAGCAAATCAGAACTATGTGCTGGCTTTTTGGCACGGCCAGATGCTTTTAGCATGGTATTGCCACAGGGATAAAAAATTTACGGCTCTTATAAGTAAAAGCAAAGACGGTGAACTTCTTTCAAGAATACTGAAGCATTGGAAATATAATGTTGTACGTGGATCCAGCAGTAAAGGCGGCGATGTTGCACTGGGAATTATGGTAGATTATGCACGAAACGGCGATTCGGTTGTATTAACTCCAGACGGACCTACGGGGCCTATTCACAAAATGAAAGCGGGCGCAGTTATTACCGCCAAAAAGAGTAATATTCCCGTTGTCTTTCTTGCAGTAGGCTATAAGAAAAAAAGAATTCTTAAAAGTTGGGACAATTTTGAAATACCAAAGTTTTTTTCGGATGCCAATGTGGTTTATTCCGAAGCATTTAATATAAAACCGGATGTATCTTTTGAAGAAACTTCTTCTTTAATTCTTAATTATGAAAAATTACTGAATCAAATTAGCATTGAAGCAAATAAATTCGGGAATGAAGTTGATTAACTTTTTAAAAATAATTCTGTTTCCTTTTCTTCCCTTTTATGCAGTTACAGTAAAGGTTAGAAACTGGATGTTTGATAAAGGATTTTTTAAGGAAAGGAAAGTTAAAGCGGCTGTAATTTCTGTAGGCAACTTGACTGTCGGCGGTTCGGGAAAAACCCCTTTGGTAATTTATCTCCTTGAATTACTTAAAAATCAAGGCTTTAATGCCGGTGTCCTCAGCCGCGGATATGGAAGAACATCTAAAGGTTATTTGCTTGTTTCTGATGGCAAAGAAATTTTTACATCCGTTGATAAGTGCGGTGATGAAATATATCAAACGGTCTCTGAGTGCGGAATTCCAGGGGCTGTTTCGGAGAACCGCGCAGAAGGCGCAAACCGTTTTATAAATGAAACGGGCGTTAAAGTCATTGTCCTAGATGATGCTTATCAGCATCGCTGGATACACAGGGACATAAATTTGTTGGTTATTGAACAGAAATTTCTACTAAGCCGAAATTTCCTGGTTAAGAATCTATTCCCGACCGGAAATTTACGTGAACCCTTGAGTTCTGTGAAAAGAGCTGATGCAGTTATTATAAACAGGAAGTTTTCATCAGTTGAAAATATTCCGGAAGACCTTCTGGTTTATTTTGAAGGTAAAAAACTATTCGTTGCTAATTATAAAGCCATTGGTTTTGTTGATGTAAAAAGAAAGATTGATCATCCGTTAAATGAATTCATTGGTCAGAAAAGTCTGGTAGTATCGGGAATTGCAAATCCGCACTCCTTGCTTAATGTGCTGAACCAGAACGGTGTTAATACTGAAAACCGCATGGTATTCATGGATCATAAGAATTATTCGAATAAGGAAATTCAGTCAATAAGAAAGAAATTTTATAATACTAATTCTCATTCAGTTATTACAACTCAAAAAGATGCTGTAAAACTTGTGAAGTATTCAAAAGAATTTGATGACATAGATATTTTTTATCTTAAAATCAAAATAGAAATGAGCGATGAGGATTCATTTAATAAATTTATAATAGACAGAATAAATTTATAAAAATGAGCAGCTCAAGACAGATTAAATTAAACAAATGATAAATTAATAATTGGAGTAAATAATGGCTAAATATGTCTATTTCTTCGGTGGAAAAAAAGCCGAAGGAAAATCTGAGATGAAAGCTCTGTTAGGCGGAAAAGGCGCTAACCTCGCCGAAATGGTAAACATAGGTCTTCCTGTTCCTGCGGGTTTCACAATTACTACTGAACTGTGTACTTATTATTATGATAATAAGAAAAAATATCCTAAGGAATTAAAGGATCAGGTTACATCCTCGCTTAAAAAAGTTGAAGCTTTAATGGGTGCCAAATTCGGCGATAATACTAATCCGCTTCTTCTTTCCGTACGTTCCGGCGCAAGAGCCTCTATGCCTGGTATGATGGATACAATTCTTAACCTTGGACTAAACGATACAACGGTTCAGGGTCTTATTAAAAAAACAAACAACCCGCGCTTTGCTTATGATTCTTACAGAAGGTTTGTTCAGATGTACGGAGATGTTGTTCTTGGCTTGAAACCAGTAGACAAACATGATCCGGATCCATTCGAAGAAATCCTTGAAAAGAAAAAACATGACAACGGTTTTAAACTTGATACAGAATTAACCGCGGATCATCTTAAAGAATTAGTCGCCGAATTCAAATCAGCTATAAAAGAAAAGATGGGCTTTGATTTTCCTGATAATCCTATGGAACAACTCTGGGGCGCTATCGGAGCTGTTTTCGGATCATGGATGAATGACAGAGCTATTACATACAGAAAATTAAACGACATTCCTGCTGAATGGGGAACTGCTGTTAACGTTCAGTCGATGGTCTTCGGTAATATGGGAGAAGATTCAGGCACTGGAGTTGCATTTACACGTGACCCTGCATCTGGTGAGAATATCTTCTACGGTGAATATCTCTTCAACGCTCAGGGAGAAGATGTTGTTGCTGGTATCCGCACTCCACATCCCATTTCTGAACTTCAGAAAGATGCTCCTAAACTTTACAAGGAACTTGATACTTACCGCAAAATACTTGAAAAACATTATTTTGATATGCTTGATGTCGAGTTTACAATTCAGCAGGGCAAGCTGTGGATGCTTCAGTGCCGTGTCGGAAAGAGAACTGGTTTCGCAGCTATCAGAATGGCTGTAGATATGGTTAAAGAAAGATTGATAGAAAAAGAAGAAGCATTATTACGCATCGATCCAAATCAACTTAACCAGCTTCTCCGTCCGATCTTTGATCTTGACGAGAAGAAAAAAGCAATAGATGCAGGAAGACTTATGGCTAAGGGACTTAATGCCGGACCTGGTGCTGCATGCGGTAAAGTTGCTTTAAGCGCAGAAGATGCTGAGAAAATGGCAGCTAACGGCGATCCCATTATTCTTGTAAGAATTGAAACATCTCCTGAAGATATCAAAGGTATGAACGCTGCTGAAGGTATACTTACAGCCAGAGGAGGAATGACTTCACATGCTGCTCTTGTTGCACGTCAGATGGGAAAGGTCTGCGTGGCAGGATGCGGTTCATTAAAAATCAACTACCAGGAAAGAACCATTCAGGTTGAAGGAAAAAGCTTTGTTGTTAAAGAAGGCGATTATATCTCAATCGATGGAACTACCGGTGAAGTTATAGAAGGAAAGATTTCAACAAAACCATCAGAAGTTATTCAGGTGCTTATTACCAAAACTCTTGAAGGTAAAAATTCTCCAATCTATCAAACCTATGAAAGTTTAATGAGCTGGGCTGATAAATTAAGAAGACTTAATATCAGAACAAACGCAGATCAGCCGGATCAGGCTTCAAATGCAATTGCCTTCGGAGCAGAAGGTATCGGTCTTTGCCGTACAGAACATATGTTCTTCGGTGAAAACAGAATTTTAGCAGTACGGAAAATGATCGTATCTGATTCTGTAGAAGAAAGAAAAGCAGCTCTTGCAGATCTCCTTCCATTACAGAGATCAGACTTTTTTGGTATATTCAAAGCAATGAAAGGATTCCCGGCTACCATCAGAACACTCGATCCTCCTTTGCATGAATTCCTGCCGAACACTGAAAAGGATATTAAAGAATTAGCAAACGTACTGGGAATTTCAGAAGACAAACTCAATGAAAAAATTACCGGTCTTCATGAGTTTAATCCTATGCTCGGATTTAGAGGTTGCCGCCTTGGCATTCTTTATCCAGAAATTACTGAAATGCAGGCACGGGCTGTATTTGAAGCAGCGTTAGATGCCGTAGCAGAAGGCATAAAAGTAAAACCTGAAATTATGATTCCGCTTGTCGGCGATCTGAATGAATTCAAAATGCAGGAATCAATTGTAAGAAAAGTTGCTGAAGAAGTCTTCAAAGAAAAAGGAAAGAAAATTCCTTATATGGTAGGAACGATGATTGAACTTCCAAGAGCTTGCCTGATGGCTGATCAGATTGCAAAGAGCGCTGAATTCTTCAGCTTCGGAACAAATGATCTTACTCAGACAACATTTGGACTTTCTAGAGATGATGCAGGTAAATTCCTTCCTCTGTACGTGAAAAGTGAAATTTTACCTAACGATCCTTTCGAAGTTCTTGATCAGTCCGGCGTTGGACAACTTGTTCAGATGGCAGTCCAGAAAGGCCGTTCTACTCGACCAGACCTTAAAGTTGGAATCTGCGGCGAACATGGTGGAGAACCGGCATCTGTAGAATTCTGTCACAGAACAGGATTAAATTATGTCAGCTGTTCTCCTTTTAGAGTTCCTATTGCAAGACTAGCTGCGGCCCGCGCTGTAGTTAAAGAGCTGAAAGCCAAACCAGTTAAAAAAGCAGCAGCTAAAAAACCTGCTGTAAAAAAAGCAGTTGCAAAAAAATCAGCTAAAAAGAAATAATTATTATCAATCAAAGGGAAAGGATTAGTCCTTTCCCTAATTTTATTAAAAAACGAGGTTATGAAGAATGAAATTATCAGACTTCAAATATAATTTATCAAAGACATCTATTGCCAAATATCCTGCTTCTCCAAGGGATAAGTCCAAACTTATGGTGCTAAACCGTGAATCAGAAGAAATTGAGAATAAGGTCTTTACAGATGTGTGCGATTATATGGAAAAGGGAGATGTTCTTGTTGTTAATGAGACAAGAGTGTTCCAGGCAAGGCTATATGGAAAAAAAGAAAAGACAAATGCTAAAATTGAAGTCTTTTTGTTGCGGGAATTAAACTCAGAGGAATGTATCTGGGATGTTATCGTTGATCCGGCAAGAAAAGTAAGAATAGGGAACAAAATTTATTTTAACGATAAATTATGGTGCGAAGTAATAGACAATACTACTTCACGCGGAAGGACTGTAAGATTTAATCAGCCGGGAAATGTGTTCAAGGCGGTTGAAAAAATCGGTCTTACTCCTCTCCCGCCTTATATTAAAAGAGAACCGGAACCATCAGACAGAGAAAATTACCAGACCGTTTATGCAAAAGTTGACGGCGCTGTTGCCGCTCCCACAGCCGGGCTTCATTTTTCTCAGAAGCTTCTGCAGAAAATAGAAAAAAAAGGGATCGAGATTGTTCCGGTAATCCTTCATATAGGGTTGGGAACATTCCGGCCTGTCGAGGTTGAAGACCTTACAAAACATAAGATGGATTCAGAATATTATGAGATCACTTCCGATTCGGCCGAGAAAATAAATAAATCTATTGCCGCCAAAAAAAATGTATTCGTTGTGGGTACAAGCGCATGCCGTGCCCTTGAAACAAGTGTTACAGCCGATGGATATGTTAAACCTAACCGGGGCTGGACAGATAAATTTATTTATCCTCCTTATGACTTCAAAATCACAAAAAGACTGATAACGAATTTTCATACTCCTGAGTCCACACTGCTTATGCTGGTATGCGCTCTTGCAGGAACTGAATTTGTTATGAAGGCCTATAAGAAAGCGCTTAAAGAAAATTACCGCTTTCTAAGTTATGGCGATGCAATGCTGATTGTATGAGCATCTTTGCTGTAATTCCGGCCGGAGGCAAAGGAATAAGGAGCGGATTCAATCTTCCCAAGCAGTACCTAAAAGTTAACGGGAAGGAACTGATAGCGTTTACTTTAGAAGTCTTTCAAAATAACAGATCGGTTGATGACATAACAGTCTCAGCCGATCCTTATTATTTTGATCTGCTGATGGATATTAAAAAGAAATATTCAATTACTAAATTGAATCGTTTTATAGAAGGGGGACTGGAAAGACAGGATTCCGTTTATAATGCGGTTAAGTCACTGCCTGCTTCACCCGAGGATTTAGTGATCGTACATGATGCAGCACGGCCGCTTTTACCGGAAAAAGTTTTAGCACTCGCTATTGCGACGGCTAAAGAAAAAGAAAATGCAGTAGTTTGCATTAAAGCCAAAGACACATTGATTAGGGGAGATGCAGTTGTTGAAAAATACCTGGATAGAGACTGTGTCTTTTATGTACAGACACCACAGATTTTTAATTATTCCATTTTGATAAAAGCATTTGCCAAAGCATATAAAGATAATTTTTATGGCACTGATGAATCTATGCTTGTTAAACGTCTAAGAAAAAAAATAAATATAACCGAAGGGTCGGTATATAATTTTAAAGTAACCTCACATGAAGATTTAGATATATTAACAAAACTTGTGAACCAATTAACGGTTACTTAAATTTTGCCATTCTTCCATTTCAAGAAAACTTCCTTTCACATTTTCTTCCATCTCAAGAAACAATTTATACGGTATAGTAAATGACAAAATATTTTTATCTACATGTTTTCTTGCTGCCAGATCAAAATAACCAATAATAGCACGAGGGTTTTCTTTCTCATTTTCTTCATACGAAAATAATACTGTCTGGCATGCGGCCGCCCAGGGCGCTATTACATTGTCATTTCCACTTCTTCCATAATTAGCTAGTACAATCAGAGCCGAAAGCTGATCTGGATTGACAAAAAATATTACACTTTCCGGAATTTCATCATCTTTTACTTCAATTAACGGCATGAATAGGACATATTTCTCCTTTACATTTCTCATAGGCAGGCATTCCACAAAATTACCGGCAAGTTCGGGAGTTTTTTTATAATGCTCACCTTCTTCCAGCTTCCTTGTTCTTCTTGTTCCATCGACAGATTCTATTTGACCGGTAGACAACAAATATTCAATGGGAAAACCTTCATAAGTATTTCCAAATCCTAGTCCTACACCGCCCCCGACACACCCGTAGGTCTTTCTGTCAAAGAATGCGGTTTTACCTTTTGATGCAGAAGCCGATAACATTGAGGCGACACATCCCCATATATTTTCTTTGAATTGAATACCATCTTCGGGTTTGTCATTTGACAATAATACAGCTACCGGCTGTCCCTTTAATTTTATTGATTCCGCTATTTTACTTTCCATTATTAAAACCTATTTAAATAAAAGTCTTTCCTTAAATTACAAAAAAGTTATTAGTAGTTTTCCTCAAAATAAAATACATAAATACGGAATACTCATGAGGCTTTTACTGATTACTTTTAATCCTATAGACTTTTGTTGAATTGTCCGTAAAGGTAACTGCTACAGTACGGGGGATTTGCGTATAATCTGAATACTTATGTATTCTGCTTTTACTGTATTGATTAGGTTGCCAACTTATTGACTTTACATCTTTTCCAACACTACTCCAGTTAGTTACCATCACAACAGATCCATTTATCATAAAGTTTATATTGTGGTTATTATTTATCTTTTTTACATGTAAAGATCCGGATGGTTTAACCGGTATGGATCGCATTTCAGGAACAATAACCTTATGAGGAGTTTTATCAATTATTACCGAAGGAGTATTATTCGGTGAATAATATTCTTTCTTTGTGCTTATTTCAGTATTGTCTTTGGGCTTGGTTAAAATAGTATTTATTGCAATACCCAATGCAACAAAAAGTAAAACAATACCGATAACTACTGCTTTTTTAGAGAGAATCTTTTTCTTCCGCTGCCAGACTGTTTTATGTTTTTCAAGAAATACAGCAGCCGAAAAGTTTCCAACTCCAGCTTTATTATAAGCAGCAAAAATTATCCTCTTGCAGAATTCTTCAGGGTCTCGAAATATATTAAATGCCTGTTGAAAAAATTTGTTATCAAGTGAGTCAGCGACTTCAAGTGAACATAAAAGGAATGCATCATCTTTATTCAGTTTCTCCGAAATAACTTCTTTTGAGTCTATCTCCTCCGGAGTAATAACTTTTACCTCACGGGAATTAATTTTGCAGCATACACCCATTCCTGAATAACCTATATATATATTCCGGAAACCTTTTTCCGGTTTCATTATCAGGACTATTGTAAAGGAGATCATCTTTCTGTTTATGAGAAGAATAACAAGGGGGAGTAACTTTTTTATGTCGTCAGGGTTAATATTGTTCTTTTTTGCAACATCCAGATATTCTCCGGAAACGAACATATTTTTCACTAATTGTTCAGTTTCCTGTAAAACAATTTCTTCCAGGTTACTGCCTTCGTGCCCGGAAGCCAGCATAAGCACATAGTTTACACTCGAATTATCATTCTTTACTTCTTCGGAAAAAACAGAACCTCTCTTAATTAAATTTTTATCTTTTCCAATTAAAGTCAGCGAAAACACATCCGAATCGGAGCCTGCGTACTTAAAGATACTTTCTCCACTTATTTAATTATCAGCCTAATTCCATTATTGGATTCTGTTTTGTCGACATCAACATTAATCACAAGGGATTTTTTTGAACTTGGGTTATTTTTGAAATGAATTCTTGGGAAGTCACTATTATTTGCTAAGAAAAAGCTTGAATCAGGCACCAAACAATTAAACCAGATTCCGGAAGGAAACCCTTTGATAGTTGATGCAATTGAATTGTATTCACTTAAAATAAGTTTTCCGTCCTCACTTACCCTTCGTTTATTCACAAATGACTTTATGCTAAGCGGCTGACCGATATGCAGGTTATAGACATTATTGATTGAATCAACCGAAATGGACTTAATCTGTGGAGGAGGTAAAACAGAATCTGCCGATTCAGCAACCATAGTTCCTGGTTTATTTAATTTGTGAATTATTTCGGCAACTTGTTTTATCAGAAATGTGTTTTGATTCTCAAGCTTTTTATTTTCCGTCAGAAGATCATCGTACATCTGTTTGTAATATACATTTGATAAATCAGCAGAATTGCTATTGGAACCCCATAGATTATAACTAAACCCCAAATTCAAAGAAGTGAAGGAAATTGTATGGGTTCCAAGTGTAATTGAATTTCCGAAATATTGCCCAAGTGATCCGGTTATATCTAAATCATGGTTTAATTTATATTTAATGCCGATATGCAAAGGAATCATATCAAACCCGGACATGGTTTTTAACCAATTAATATCAACGTCATGACGATTGATTGTTCCCCAGGGAGAATATCCAACTTTTCCGAATATTCCCCAGTTATCAAAATTAAATGTTATTCCAGCGAAAATTGATGGAATAATTGCTTCAATTTCTTTAGCCGAATCATTGATTATACCCGTAGCATTACCATAAAACAAGTCAAATCCAGCATCTACTTCAAAGGTTTGACTTGTAGGAAGATTATACTGAAAACCACCGAGATAATTACCGGGGTGATAACGGTTTATATCAAAACCAGTAGGGATATTGATTGAAACCAAATCACCATGAATCGATAAACCCTTAAATTGAGCATTTCCTTTCAAAGAACAAATAATTATTATAAATAGAAAAATCCAACATACATAAAACTTCATGTATACACTTTTAATCATTTTACTTACCTTTACTATCAGGATTAAACCTATATAAATAAGAGAACTCTGTGAGTAACGGCAATCAACATACTAAAATTAGTATGATTTTCTGCTAAAGAAGTAATTATTATTTAGGGATAAGCCATTCAATGGCGGCAAAACCAATGAAATTAGCATCTCACCATATTTGTGACTCAGGTCATTTATCGCATTAATAGTTCACTAGGTAAGATATAATAAATCCTATCTATTACATTAAGGTTGAACTAAAAATAAAACGAAAAAAGAATAATTATTTTATTTATTACCTTTTTTTTTACAATTAAATTCTGTACAATTTCACAGTCAATTATATGCTTTGTACGGGATTATTATAAAATAAAGATTTATGTCGAAATGAACAATGAACTTGACCACTGTTTAAGTTTATTTACTAATTTAAACAACCCTGCTTTCTTAGCCTTACTTTTTATCGTCCTTCTTTTATTTCTCGCTGTTATTACTTACCGTCAAATAATTATTCCTCATAAATTGAATAATGAATTCGCAAAAGAAGAACTTTTACTTAAAACCCGGGAACTTGAAACAAAACTCCTAGAGTCAGAACAAAAATTCAGTTCTCTCTCATTTCATCTCCACGATCAGATTGAAAAAGAAAAAAAGAGGATAGGTATGGAACTGCACGATAATATAGGTCAGAACCTGCTTCTTGTTAACCTTAAATTAAAAAACACTAGAGATAATTATGAAGGTTTTAAGCAAAATATATCCGAAGTTCAGACCGCGTTGGATCTTGCAATTAAAGATCTCAGGGAAGTCATGTATGATCTAAGACCCAGGGCTCTTGAAGAGCTTGGTCTCTATGCGGCAGTCAGCAGTTTATCAAGCAAAATGTCAAATACTTTCAACATAAAAGGTTCTGTCGATTGTTCTGGTGTCCCCGCAAGGCTTGATATAAATAACGAACTATATTTATACAGAATTATTCAGGAATCGCTTACCAATATTCTTAAACATTCTTATGCGAGTGAGTTTCATGTTCAGTTTATATATGCAAATGACAAACTACGAATATTAATTTCGGATAATGGCGTTGGATTTGATACGGAAAAAATCTTTAGTTCAAAAGGATACGGTTTAATTAATATGAGAGAGAGAATAAAATATCTGAAAGGGAAGATGGAAATTGAATCTGATAATCAGTCGGGCACATTACTATTATTTGAATTACCAATAGTAGGTTAAAAATGCAATCTAATGATATTCGCATCCTGTATTGTGAAGACCATTCTCTGTTTAGAAGCGGAGTAATAAGCCTTCTGAAAAATGAATCTGACATTTACTTTGTCGGTGAAGCTGAAAATGGAAAGGATATGCTAATCAAATATGACCTGCTTAAACCGGATCTTCTTCTTATCGATATTTTAATGCCCGTGCTTAATGGAACCGAAGCAGTTATAAAACTGAAGAAGACATACCCAAACGCAAAAGTATTATTCCTTTCCATGCTGGTTGGTGATGAATATGTATATCAAACAATAAAAGCGGGAGGAAACGGTCTGGTAAATAAGTCATTGTCAAAAGGAGAATTGATATATGCTATCCGGACAATTCATAAAGGCAACAATTATTTCGGGCCTTTATACGATGAACTGAAAATAAAAGAAGTTGTGGCAAAATATGATTTTACATATCATCAAATGAATTTAATTAATCATGCAGAACTAACTAAAACTGAAAATAAAATTGTGATGCTTGTTGCGGCAGGATATACAAGCACAGAAATCGCAGTAGAAATGGCAATAAGTAAAAGAACAGTTGATCATCACAGGTCCATAATTATGCATAAACTTGGACTATCAACATTACCGGCATTCATAAAATATGCAATTAGTTATTCAGAAGGGCAGGAAACCAGGGTATAACTACCTATGGAATTTTCAAATTATTAGAAAACGGACTGTTTTCAAACAAAAGTGTATGGTAGTTATACCGATTTTTTTTATTTAATTATTTATTACGTTTGTCTGTACCAAAATCAAACTCCATGATTACGTACAGGCAGGTGGGAGCAGATCTATACTGAATTGAGCGCGGTATAGCAGCGGTCCTGGCTACTGGGAGCCCTTAGCCAGGACTCTTCTGCAATTAGGCAACAGATTATTTCCTCTCATATTCATCTAATTTGTTTCTGATAGTACGCGCGCTTTTTTCAAGTAAATTTTTCTCTTCTTCAATTAATTTAAGTGGAAGCACCCCAAGATCGCCATCTCCTCCAATCAGATGCGGAAGCGAAAGCGTTACATCTTTTACTCCGACAATTTCATTAACCCGTGTACTTATGGTAAGGATTGCACGGTTGTCTCGCCCTATAATATCCACCAGTCGGGCAATGGCAGCGCCAATGCCATAATAGGTTGATCCTTTTCCTTCAATTATTTTATATGCTGCATTCCGAACACCGCTGTCAATTTCATTTTTAATATCCGTATTAAAAACAACATTTCTGAATTTAATAAAATCAACCAAAGATACTCCTCCAACATCAATGTTTGACCAGATGAGCACCTCAGAATCACCGTGTTCTCCTGCAACATAACCATGAACATGGTGCGGGTCAACGCCCAGATGTCTTCCAAGCAGTGCGCGGAATCTTGCAGTGTCGAGTGTGGTTCCGGTGCCGATTATTCTTTCACGCGGAACGCCTAATTCAGCAGCTATGCCAACGGAAATATGTGTTATTATATCTACAGGATTAGTAGCAATAATAAATATGGCATCCGGAGCATATTTTATTGAATTAGAGATTACTTCCCTAAGTATTGCGGCATTTCTTTCAAGCAGCATTAGTCGTGTCTCTCCAGGTTTCTGGCTAACTCCTGCGGCGTGTATAATAACTTTGCATCCTTTCAGATCTTCATAACTGCCGCTATAAACATCACTGGCAGAAACAAATGGAAGGGCATGCTGTATATCAGCAGCTTCAGCCACAGAACGTTTCGTATCTTTATCAATCATAACAATTTCATTGGCAGCCTTCAGCAATACTATTGCATAAGCCGCAGTTGAACCAACCAGGCCGGTGCCGATAATCCCAACCTTCATTCTTCCATCCTTTATATATTTTGTAATATCATAATCAATTGCAAATATACAGTCATTGCATATAACAACATATGTTTCCGAACGCCCCCGATATCAGTATAATTACCAGGAATATGAAATATACGCCTATAGAAATGATTTGAACCAGTCTGTAAAAAACAGTACCTTTTCACTTCAAAAATAAAGTATGCTGATGCTTAGATTAATGGACCTTATAAAAAAATTCGGCTCATTCACTGCTGTAAACAATATCAACCTCGAGTTATACCCGGGAGACTTTTTTGGATTCATAGGTCAGAATGGCGCAGGCAAAACCACAACAATCAAGATGATTACCGGACTCTATACTCCATCATCAGGTAAAGTCCTTATTAACGGAATCGATATATCGAAAGATCCGGTAAGAGCAAAATCATTAATTGGGTACATTCCTGATCAGCCATTCATATATGAAAAATTAACGGGGCGTGAGTTCCTGTTTTTCTCAGGCGGGTTGTACTCCATCCCCAAAGATATCCTTATCAAAAAAATAAAAGATACAATTGAATCTCTTCAGATCGGCAACTGGATTGATAAGCGTACAGAAGAATACTCTCAGGGAATGAAGCAGAGAATTGTTATTGCCTCTGCTCTACTGCATGAACCAGCCATACTTATTGTGGACGAACCAATGGTAGGCCTGGATCCGCAGAGCGCCCTGGCTGTTAAAAATTTACTTTCCTCATGCGCTGCCGGAGGGACAGCAATTTTCATGTCAACCCACAGCCTGCATGTTGCGGAAGAATTATGCTCAAGGTTCGGTATTATTAAAGACGGCAGTATGATATTTGAAGGGGATAAAACAGAGCTTGAAAAAGTCAAAGGCTCCGATCACAAAAATCTCGAATCACTATTCCTGGAGCTTACAAGATAAATGCGGCTGCTATTGCATATATTGAAATATAAACTTATCCTTTTCATGAAAATGAATTCGAGGTTATCATTTTCAAGTATGTTAAGGAGCACGCTAATATCTGCTGTCTATGTTCTTTTTGCATATGGATTTTTCCTGTTCGCAAAAAATACGGTTGCCTATCTGATGGATGTTGTAAGGATCGGTTCGTTCCTTCTCCACCGTTTTATTATGCTCGTCCTTTTTATGTTCTTTATATCCGTGAATATCGGAAATATCGTAGTATCATTTTCCACATTATTCCGGTCAGACGAAACATCATTCTTCTTTACAAAACCGGTATCTTATACAAAAATATTTTTGATCAAATTTCTCGACAACTTTTTCTACAGTTCAACCACACTGCTTCTGATCATAAGCGCCGCACTCATAGGATATGGTATTTACTTCCATATGAACTGGACTTTTTATCCCCTAACACTACTGCTGATCTTTTTGCCGTTTATGTTTTCCGCCGGATCACTGGGCGTTATACTTTTGCTCATCATCCTGCGGCTATCTGTTAAATATGGATTAAAAACAATTATAACTATTTCGGCAGTTGTTTACGCTTCCTGGATAATCGGGTACTATATTGTTATGAGCCCGCTTTCACTAGTGCGTGAAGTTTTTACCTACTGGCCCGACATTAACCGATACTTTGGATTCCTTGACAGTTCGCTTATTAAATTATTTCCGGCCTACTGGGTAGCAGATTCGTTGTTCTGGTTAACTTCCGGCAGTTTTAAATACGCACTGCCATTAATAGCTTTGAACTTATTGGTTTCAGTACTTCTGTTTTCATTGGCACTTATAATTGCCAGGAAATGGTACTTTAATACTTGGGCTGCCTCTCTTGAACTTAGCTCCGCTGAGGATAGAAAAAATAAAGGCGGACAAATGCTTGTGGACTTTGAAAAAAAATCCAGTATGAACTGCCGCGATGAGGCAATATTTAAAAGAGAGTTCTTCCTTTTTACAAGAGAACCGGGGCAGTGGATCCATCTTGGCGTTATGGTTTTCCTGATGGTTATCTTTATGGCGGGTATTTCCGGAATTAAAATTATTGTTGATGATTCATATTATAATGACAGTCTGAGAACAATAATATTTCTAGTTGTTTCATTGTTTAGTGTATTTATGGTGGCTGCATTATCGCTCCGGTTTATTTTCCCTCTTATCAGTCTTGAAGGCGAATCCGTTTGGAAAATAAGAAGTTCACCGGTTAACCATTCTACGTTTTTAATTAAAAGACTTCTTATCTACTTTACATTTATTTTTATAATGGGACAGCTGGTCAGCTTTTTTGCGGGACATCAGTTTCCGAGAACTCTTTCATGGGAAGGGCAATTAAATACAGTATTTATTACAATTACCATTGTTTCGCTCAACTTTGGGATGGGGGGATATTTTGCAAACTTCAAGGAAAGAAATCCTATTAGGATTGCTTCTTCACAGGGGGCCTCGATAACTTTTCTTTTTACAATCATCTACATGACAGTCCTTGTTGCGCTTCTGTTTTTGCCGGTAAGCAATTTTTTCGAAAGTGAACATGTAACGGTATCGGCTCCTCTAACCGGTCTGTTAACAGCCAGCTTTATTCTATTTGTCTTTTCAGCAATAATTTCCTTTGTATTTATCAGAATCGGACTGAAGTCTTTTACGAGAGATTACTAAAACGGCTTCCCGGATATAAACAGTGATGAAGATTATGAACGGAATAATATTCAGAAAAAATAAACTGAGGAAATACTAACCGGATCCTTTATTTTTTTCAGATAAACTTCTGCCGTTTCCAGTTCATTTCTCAAAGTAAACAAATGATAAAGATCAGAATTTATTGTGTCAATATCACAATACTTGAGGTAAACTTCCTTATTTCCGAAGCCTTTGTGGGGTGAACACGAAGATAATATTTCCATTTCTAATTTGGTTACCTCATGCTCAAATATGGTATCCGTAATAGCCATTGGAAATTCCTTTTGATTGCTGTTATATAGTAATATTAATTTTAATCAAATTCAATAGGCCGGTAAACAGAAACTATAAATTCATGCGCTCAAGAATTTTATAAATAAGATAAGCCGGCCAGAACAGGGCCTTAATAAATCCAAGCGCACCCATCCAGAATGTTGCGGCATGAGATATAAAATAAAAGGCCGCGCCAAAAAATGCCATTCCGTATATACCCCCTGAAACATTGCCATTCATCCCCCTGCCTTTATGATCGTGTGCAGCATGTTCTGATTCATTGGCCATTTTAATCTCCTGTAATAATTATTATACTGTCCTATTTTGGGGAAGTGTGAAATAAAATGAAGTTCCCTTGCCTTCAACACTTTCAACCCTCAGAACGCCTCCGCATTTTTCAACAAACTCCTTGCAGAGATGAAGTCCCAGCCCCGTTCCTTTTTCATCAGCAGTTCCTGTAGTGGTAAAGTTAGAGTCTAACCGGAATAATTTATCGATATCTTTTTCCGGTATTCCCACACCGGTATCCGATACTTTAACTTCCGCAAAACCATCATTTGAATTGACTTCAAAAGCTACAGTACCATCTCTGCGGGAAAATTTAATTGCGTTGGACAAAAGATTCCTTACAACAGTCTTAACCATATTCTCATCAGCAAAAACAATGCAGGATTGATTATTGTTTTCCCCGCACAGACAGGCTGATTCCAGTTTTATATTCTTGCTTTGCGCTATAGGTGTATTAAGTGTAAGGATTTCCCGTATGGTTTCGCAAAGATTAAACAGATCCGGATTAAACAAAGTCCTCCCCATCTGCATTCTTGCCCATTCAAGAAGATTATCAAACAGCACAAAAGTATTTTTGGTCGTGTCGTAAATATTATTTGTATATTTTCTGATATCATTTAACGATAAATCATCAAAATCGTCATGCAGGAACTCGGAATATCCCAGGATAACATTAAACGCGCCTCTTAAATCGTGCGCCAGGATTGAAAATAATTTATCCTTTGCAGTATTGGATGCATTTAATTCATCGGCATATTTTTTAAGCTGAAGTTCCGCATTTATACGCTCTGTAACATCTCTTTGAATTGCTAAATAGCCGGTTATGTTCCCCTTCTTATCAAGAACGGCATTAGCCGAACCCTCCATTTCGACGAACCTCCCGTCTTTTGTTCTGTTTATTATTTGTCCGCCCGCTACATTGCCTTCTGAAATAGTCTTCCAGAAATTTGTATAATGTTCTGCGTTCATTTTGTCGCTTTTAAGAATACGCGGTGTTGTCTGCCCTACAACTTCTTCGGCAGTATAACCATAAATTTTTGTAAAGGCAGGGTTTATGTAAGTAATCAGACCGTTTCTGTTTGTCATAAATATAACTTCACCCGATGATTCAATTGCGCGGTAGAGTTTAAGTATCTCTTCTTCTGCTTTATTCCGTTCAGTTATATCCTGGAAAGCTGTAAGGAGACCTTTAATATTTCCCCTTTCATCATAAAGAATTTTATCATCTACTAAAGCAAGAAGAGTCGACCCGTCCTTCCTTTTGAACGTGCGTTCAAAGTTCCTTCCGGGAGGCAGTTTACCGGCCAGCTTTGCCAGCACTGATTTTTTTGAAACGTCTTCATTAATAATAAAAGTCCAAACATATTTACCTATCATTTCTTCGGCAGAATAACCAAGAATTGTGAGTTCAGTTTTATTTATGTTTGCAATTCTGCCATCTTTGTCTAATTGATGATAGCCCACGGGAGCTTCATCAAACAACAACCGATAGAATTCTTCACTTTCTTTAAGCTCATCTTTTGATTCAGCATCATTAATGGGCATTATTCCTATCCTTAAATGATTAGTTATTTGACTAATATAGAGAATTAAATATTAAAATTTAGAGATGTGGAAGTTGTGATATGGATATCATCGCCTTCCGGGAGGCTCAGCTTAAACCTCCCGGTAAGACGCATAAAAATCAGCGGAGAATCTGTAGAGTATGCCTGCCTGATGGTGCTAAAATAAAATAACCGGCTTTTACTTTTACTGCTTTTAACTGGGAAGCACCCCCGTCTACTTTAATCTCTCCTGGTGCTGTGTTTGTGCTAATAAAACATCTTGCGGGTGATTGATAAACCAATTCAACTCCCTTGTCTAACTGCCTGCAGCTGATTAATTCATCTGCAATTCCGGTTATGCGAAGTTTGCTTGTATCCGGGTTTACGGGCACGAATGATAAGATGTGTTTTCCTTTTGGAATTATTATTTGATTAAGCGTATAACATGGCCATGCCTTTCCGTCTAAAAAAATCTTCTCTGCCTTAGAAGGGTTCTGCATAATAACAGTATTCGGTGTTTCAATATGCCATTGGTTTTTATCTTTATTATATGTAACGCCGGATGCCATTGCATAAGGTAGAACATCCCAGTCGTATGGATACACTGAAGATTCAGCATAAAAACATACACGGCCGCAGGCTTTATCGGCAATATTATACTGCTTGAAAAGTTCAGCCCCTGTTGGTTGTTCAGAAGGGAAACCGGGCTGCCCGACAGGATGGATGGGAACAATATTAATATCAATTGCGAATGGAATTTCTCCAACAACTCCTTTATAATAATTTGACAGCTGCTGATACCGTGAAGGGGGGCGGGTCCATTCGCTCGCAGGATCTTCTACCTGCAGCGCGGCATGGAATTCCTTTGCAAGCTTCAGCGTATTCGGCAGATCGAATCCCAGGAGTTGATCGAATTCAGGATGCAGTGAGTTATCCAGAACCGTAAAAATAAATTCCCAGTCCCGTTTATCGGTTACCTTCACCGAATCAAGCGTTGAAACAATCTGACGCAGCAGGCGGTCATTCACCATAACCCGGTATTTATAAAACAAATCAAGTCCTGCTGAATCTTTTTTCCAGTAATGCTCAGAAGATTTATTGAATAGATCAATCTGATCAAAACCATGAAGCGATTTAAATTCCTGCCTTGTCTCATCATTAAAGCCGGTGAAATATTTCGGCTGATCAGGACCTTCAAGTGCCTCAGCTACACCGCCGGTTATTGAAAACTCCGCAATATCAACGCCATCCCAGTCTTCCTTTAGTAAATTTATCAGATCAGTAGTAGTCTGCTTCATGCAGGCGGGATTCTGAAGATCCATTAGAAGAAGGAAATCAAGCTGCGCATCTTTTAGCAGCGCATTCTTCTCCCGCCATTCAGGATGTTTCTCCCAGAAACCCGTTCCGACATACGGCCACTCTAGCCACGCATAAACAAGTATACCCTGTTTGTGCGCCTCATTTACAAGGGTTTTAAAATTGTATGGAGAATCAGTGTACAAATCCCATACAGCAGCATGTATAGCCCGGATTCCCCATTTCTTCCACATTGAAACAAGTTTGGTTACATTGTCATCCCATCTGTACCCGGGGTCGAAATATGCATCGATGCCTGAACGTTGAAACATAGGCCGGCACTGCAGACCGCTGATAATATGATTGGTAAGATTAGGGAACCGTGAATATCCTTCACCCGATAATGGGTCGAACATCGCAGAAAGTATTATAACCATTCCTTTGCCTGAGGATTTAAATATCCCAAGCGCATTTCCGCTGATTGAATCGGCATAAAGTGTATGTATCGTATTGTCTGTAGGATTTAATATCACCGGTACTGACGGCGCATCCGGCCAGCATAGAATTGGGGAATGCAGAATTGCATCATGCACATATTTTACGGAAACAGGTTCTGAAAAAATTATATTCAACTGCCGGGTTAATTTACTGCTGCCGTCAGTTACCACACGGGCTCCTGAATTAACCGCTGTAATTATGCGTTCAGCATCATTGTCTGAGATAGAAGATAAAACAGACTGCGGTAGAATTAGAAGCATATTTTTATTCAGTTCAGTTTTTCCAAGATCTGCCTGATTAACTTTATTGGCCGGCAGTCCGGTATTAGCCAGCGCATTATAAAATGAAACCTGGTCAATAGAATCTTCTCCCGCGGCAGAGGAATTCCATATTATAACAGGATCAACCGGACTAAACTTTTCTTCAGGATTTTGAGGTAAATTAGATTGATTCCGCTGTCCTGCTTCTGCAGAATAAATGGAACCGGGTGAAGAAATTATTATTATAAATAATAAAAGAAACAGGAAATTTAAACTTCGTGTATATATATAATCTGATGATTTAAATTGATTGAACATGTAATCCGGTTATAATTAGGGGTAAATAAAATTCTAATTTATAATTTTGAAAAAGACAAGTACAAATATAACAGAAAAGTGCGATTGAACTCAGAATATAATATTTGTATATTTCAATAATAAGGAAGATTTAAAAGATAAAATCATAGGAATTAAAATGAAAAAACGAATGATCGGGAACGAACTGGAAGTATCCGCACTTGGATTAGGCTGCATGGGCATGTCAGAATTTTATGGCGGAAGAGACGACGATGAATCCATAAAAGTAATTCACCGCGCAGCCGAACTAGGCATAAATTTTCTCGATACTGCCGATATGTACGGCGTCGGCAAAAATGAAGAACTTGTGGGGAAAGCTATTAAAGGGATCAGGGATAAATTTATTATTGCTACCAAGTTTGGAAATATGCGCGGGAGCGACGGAAGTTTCCTCGGCGTAAATGGAAAACCTGAATACCTTAAAGCACAATGCGAAAGTAGTCTTAAACGTCTGGGCATAGAAGTTATTGATCTTTATTATCAGCACCGCGTCGATCCTAATACCCCGATTGAAGAAACTATCGGCGCAATGGCCGATCTTGTAAAAGAAGGAAAGGTTCGCTTTATCGGCATGTCTGAAGCTGCCCCCGCTACAATAAGAAGAGCCGCTAAAGTATATAAAATTAGTGCCTTACAGACCGAATATTCATTATGGACACGTGACCCGGAAGATGAAATCCTGGATACATGTAATGAACTTGGAATTTCTTTCATAGCTTATTCACCAATGGGAAGAGGATTCTTAACCGGCAGGTTCAGGAGCTCAAATGATTTTCCAGCTGATGATTTCCGCAATAAATCTCATCCAAGATTCTCAGATGAAAACTTCCAATACAACCTGGAAATAGTCAAAAAAATAGAAGCAATTGCAAAGGATAAGAATTGCACTGCCGCACAGCTTTCGCTTGCATGGGTCTTGGCTCAACGGCAATTTATTGTCCCTATTCCGGGTACGAAAAAATTAAAATATATTGAAGAGAATGCAAAAGCCGTTGATATAGTGCTGTCACAGGATGATCTTAAACGGCTGGATGAGGCTGCTCCGAAAGGGGTCACACATGGTTCTAGATATCCTGAAAGAACAATGCTGTCAGTAAATAGATAATAATATTCCAACCCCTCTGTCCCCCTTATCATAAGGGGGACAAAATAACAAACCTCACACCTATTTAAATAATAATATCCAATATTATATATTAATAAAAACTAATGCGAGTATTGTTATGTTCAGGAATAATAAAGCTTTCAGCAGTTTTTCTGTTGATGACATACAAAAGGCCAGGGGATTTTACGAAGGCATACTAGGATTGGAAATATCGGAATCAGGAATGCCGGGAGTCATAAATGTGCATTTCGCCGGGGGAGGAGAGGCAATAATTTATTCAAAACCAAATCATGTCCCTGCAACATTTACCGTTCTCAATTTTTATGTTAAAAATGTTGAGACGGCAGTTACTGACCTTAACAGAAAAGATGTAAAGTTTGAGATTTATAATGATGAGAACATTAAAACAGATTCTAAAGGAATATTCAACGATCAGGGAATAAAATGCGCTTGGTTCAAAGACCCCGCCGGAAATATCCTTTGCATAATGGAACAGAGATGATTATGAAATAATTGCAACATTTCATTAACAGCAAAGGAGCTACAATGTTTAACAAATATGAAAAATACGTATTTGCAGTTTTCAGGATAGTAAGCGGATTTCTGTTCCTATGGCACGGAACTCAAAAGTATTTTAATTATCCTCCTCTCCCGGCTGGTGTAGTTCTTCCTTTCTATATTGTTGCCGTCGCCGGTACTGTTGAATTGCTCGGAGGAATATTAATTTGCATCGGCCTATTGACAAGAGCAGCATCATTTATCGCATGCGGAGAGATGGCATATGCGTACTTGACAGTGCACGCCCATAGTGCAGTGCTTCCCCTGGTAAACAAAGGCGAACCGGCTGTGCTGTACTGTTTCGCGTTCCTTTTTATATGCGCGCACGGAGCAGGTATCTGGAGTATTGATTCTATATTAAAACACCGGAGTAAATCAGAATTTAAAGAATAGATATTTATGGAATAGTTATGTATGTATTATAATTGAAGGAGATGCCTATGAGGAAAATAATTTTTCAGACACTTACATCGGTTGACGGATATTTTGAGGGACCCGGCAGAGAAATCGACTGGCATAACGTTGACACCGAGTTTAACCAGTTTGCCCGGGATTTCCTGAATAATGTTGACATACTTTTATTCGGCAGGGTAACGTATCAATTAATGGCAGATTACTGGCCGACAGATAATGCGTTAAAAGATGATCCGGTTATAGCGGCTAAAATGAACAGCATAAAAAAAATTGTTGTCTCAAAAACTCTGCAGAAAGCAGAATGGAATAATACGGTTTTGATTAAAGAAAATGTCGAAGAGAAAATCCGTAAACTAAAAGCTCTCCCCGGTAAAAGCATTGCAATATTCGGAAGTTCCGACCTTGCAGTTTCGCTGATGAAAAATAACCTTGTTGATGAATTCAGGATTTTTATTAATCCTCTTATTTTAGGAAGAGGTAAAACAGTATTTAAGGGATTAAAAGAAAGGTATAAACTTAAGCTTTTAAATTCGAAAACGTTTACATCGGGTAATGTGATCCTGTACTACGCTCCTGCACAATAATTTCAGCACTCTAAGGGCAAATAATAATCCCCTCCCTTTCTTTGCCCTATTTTAAAGTTGACTGTGATTATTACAACATTAAAATCCGGTCAAATCCATAGATTCAATGCGAGCAATTTTATAACATTAATTATTATGGAGGTACCTATGAATTCTGTGTTAAAGTTTTGTATGGTTGTGGTATTGTTTGCAATGGTAAAAACGTTTGCTCAAACCAGCATGCCGGAAGAAAAAAGTACATTTCAGATGCTGAATGACAAATGGAATAAGGCATTAGTTGCCGGGGATGTAAATGCATTGGTTGATTTTTATGTTGATGACGCAGTGTCTCTGCCAAGTTATACACCCATGATGAGAGGAAAGAGTGAAATTCTTGAAGGCAATAAAAAAGATCTGGCGCAGACAAAATATTTAAGTCTTAATTCCAAAACAACTGATGTATTCGGCACTGGCGATGTCAGAATTGAAATTGGCACTTATGATATTTCCTTAATCCCCGCGAAAATGACCGAACCTATTAAAGATCATGGTAAATATCTTACAGTGTGGCAAAAACAGCCTGACGGTAACTGGAAAATCAAGGCTGATACTTTTAATACTGATATGAGCCCTATGAGTCAGCAGCAGGCTGGAGCAAAAGAAAAAACCTGGGAGGGGAACAAAGACAAGGACAATGATAAATAAATATCCGGCCTGAACATTAATTTAAAAGACTGCCTACCGCGGCAGTCTTTATTTTGTTTAAATGTGCTTTGTGGCGTTAATTTGAAATGAATTATTATATAGTTTATTTTGAGTAATAATTTATTGAGGAACTAAATAAGATGAGAAGGATAGTTGTTTCTGAGTTCTTGTCATTGGATGGCGTAATGGAAGACCCCGGCGGAGCAGAAAAAGATAAATTCAAACACGGCGGATGGACCTGGCCCTATTGGAGCGATGACCTTGGGAAATATAAATTTGATGAACTGAATGAAAGCGACACACTCCTTCTGGGGCGTATTACTTATCAGAGCTTTGCCGGCGCATTCGCGCCAGGGAAAGATGAATTTTCTGCAAAGATGACAAGCAACAAAAAATACGTCGTTTCCAAAACTCTGGGAAAACTTGAATGGGAAAATTCAATAGTACTAAGAGATAATTTAGTCGATGAAATTAAAAAACTGAAACAGCAGCAGGGAAAAGATATCCTGGTTGAAGGCAGCCGTTCAATTGTTCAATTGCTTATCAGGCATAATATGGTTGACTTGTACCGGCTGGTGGTTTGCCCTGTAGTGCTCGGAAGCGGCTACCGCATGTTTCCCGATAGCCCTGAAATGTTTAACCTCAAGCTTGTTGACTCCAAAACATTTAAGACAGGAGTGCTGGGATTGGAATTCGCTCCAGAAAGGTGATAATTCTTACTTCAGGGATTTGCACAATAAATAAGGGAAATTGTTAAATTTAAACAATGAATGAATTGTTTAAAATAAACAGGCTCGGCGCTGCTGACGCAAAGAAAATAGCGGCTTCAATAAATGAACCGCACATGCACGACTTTGAAGAGCTCCTTATCGGCATCGAGGGACAGCTTGAGCATTTTATCGATTTCAAGGAGACAACAGTAAAGGCCCCCTATATAAGTTTTGTTACTAAGGGTAAACTGCACAAAGTTCGACCGGTTATTTATAAGGGTAAATGCAGTCTCTGGCAGATACGCTTTAAATCTGATTTCCTCCCTGAAACAAGCTTCCAACTTTATTCGTACTATCATGACCATGCAAACATCGAAATGAAAAATGAACCCTGCTTCAAACGGCTGGTTACTTTATGCGAGATGATGGGATATGAAATGGAACAGCCAAAACCAAAACTCGCCGTAGTGCACGACCTGCTTAAGGCGCTGTTTACAATGATCGAGGGTGAACATGAAAAACATTCAGATGGCAATAGCACAGTTCCTAAATCTCAAAATACCACATTCAAAAACTTTCTTATAATACTTGAGGATAATTTCCGGCGGGATGTAGGTGTTGATTTCTACGCTGAAAAATTATTCATGTCCTCAAGAAACCTGAACCTTGTATGTAAAAATGTAATCAATAAAAGCGTTTCCGAAATAATTGAAGAACGGAAACTTATTGAGGCTAAGAACCTACTCATCCATACCGATAAACCGATAGCCGAGATAGGATTTGAAATTGGATACAGCGAAAACGCCTATTTTACCAGTGTATTTAAGAAAAAAATCAATCAAACACCTTCCGAATTCCGTGAGACGATGAGCCGGCTCATTTCCTAAAACCACAACTCTTCTTCCGATTACTCATAACTCCACAGCATTCATTCACCGTATATTAACAGCGAAGATTTTAATAAACAATGCAGTCAAAAAAAATTAGTAATAAAAAAAATATAATGGAGAAAGTTAAAATGGAAAAGACAAATTGGGCAATCGACCCGGCACACAGTGAAATCTCATTCAAAGTAAAGCACCTCATGATAACCAATGTAAAAGGTGAATTCAAAAGCTTTTCCGGTGAAGCAAAATCGATCGGTAATGATTTCCTTGCCGAATCAATCAACTTTACGGTGGATGCATCATCTATATTCACGAACAGCAATGACCGTGATGCGCATTTAAAAAGCGCTGATTTCTTTGATGTGGAAAACTTTAAAGAACTCTCATTTAAGGGAGAATCATTGAAGAAAGTTGACGATGAGACATTCAAACTGACAGGTAATTTTACTATGAAAGGAGTCAGCAAAGAAGTTACATTTGATGTTGAGTTCGGCGGAGTGAACAAAGATCCCTGGGGAAACGAGAAAGCAGGATTTTCATTGAATGGAAAGATCAACAGAAAAGACTGGGGATTAAGCTGGAACGCAGCATTGGAAACAGGCGGTGTATTAGTCGGCGAAGAAGTAAAGATCGGCGGCGAACTCCAATTCGTAAAACAGTCGAATAATTAATTATTCTTTTCGGCCTTGAATAGTGTTTCCGTATTTAACGGCCTTAAATTATTTGCGTAAAATAAATTCAGCATGGGCTGATGAGTTGAAAAGCTATTTGAGAAGATGGGGACTAAATTGATAAGTTGAGAGAACGGAGCGCTGAATTTATAGCAAATAATTTGCAGCCAAAGTTCTTTTGGTGCTTTTCTTCAAAGAAAAGCACAAAGAAAAAAATAAAGGTAAGTATGAAACTAAACGATCTAAACAGAATAACACAGACATTTAATCCTACAGATAAAATGCCTGTGTTGTTTCTGGGACACGGCAGCCCCATGAACGCTATTGAAGAAAATGAATTCGTAACAGGATTCCGCGCGATAGGAAAAACAATTCCCAAACCAAATGCCATTCTCTGCATATCAGCCCATTGGGAAACGCGGGGTACATTCGTAACAGTAATGGAACAGCCAAGAACTATACATGATTTCGGCGGCTTCCCTCCGGAATTATATGAGGTTCAGTATCCCGCGCCCGGCAGCCCTGAACTGGCCAGGGAAGTTGAAAACACAATTAAAAATACTGTTGTAAAATCAGATGATAAATGGGGACTTGACCACGGATGCTGGAGCGTAGTAAAACATCTCTACCCTAAAGCCGATGTCCCGATCGTTCAGATGAGCCTTGATTACTATCAGGACGCGCAAAATCATTACGATTTGGGACAGGAGCTTGCAAAGCTGCGGAATAAGGGAGTCCTCATCGTCGGAAGCGGAAACCTCGTGCATAATCTCCGTATGGTTGCATGGGACAAATTAGAAAATCCCGGATACGGTTATGATTGGGCAATTGAAGCCAATAATAAAATGAAAGAATTCATCCTTAGCAGTAATTCAAAGCAGCTGATTAATTATCAGTCGCAGGGGGAAGCATTTAAAATGGCAATACCCACACCTGAACATTATCTGCCCCTCCTTTACACAATGGCATTGAAAGAAGATAGTGACGAAGTAAGTTTGTTCAATGATAAAGCGGTCGGCGGCTCCTTAACAATGACATCGGTAAAAATAGGATAGTATAAAAATATTGTTTGGCACACATCATACATAATCTCATAATACACCCCGGATTAAATTATATTTTATCTCCAACTCTTGACTTTAATTTAGACGGTCATTAGTTTTTAAAGACAGATAATTAATATTTATCTATTGGTGCGGAAATTATTTAATGTCGGTTTATCTAAACAATATCAATAACAATCTAAAGGTATCAATTCAGGATTTCGATTACGATTAGAAAATCATAAATCATGGAGTTCTGAAATGGTAAATGCGCACGTCACAGCCGATGCCTCCGTATATTGCGGCACAGGCCATATCAACAAATTATTAAATGCCTACCTCAGTAAGGCAATTCTGTCAATATCTCCGGAATTACGTAACTGTCTCAATCCTAAATTCGCGCCATTAACAGCAGCAGAATATATTCGTGTTTACGAAGAGACCTTTCCCAACGGCACACGCAATAATTGTTTCATACCGCCGGAAGTATTGGCAAAATTCACCGACATATATGGATCCCTGAAATATTATCTTAACGTATTAGCCTGCAATGATAAATCTGAAAAGAATCTCAATGCGCATCTTGAATTCATGTCGCAGCTTGGTTTCAGTGTAAGTAAACTTCGGAAATATTTTGATGCAGCACATGACAGATACCGGCTTTTTGAAGCGCTGCATTATTTTATTTTTGATGCTCTGCCCTTAAATGAAACAGATTCATTGATACTCAGGCATCATCTGAATTATTCAAATGAATATGCATTGGCAAATGGCGATGAGCTGCCGGGCCGGCCGGATATTGATCCGAAATATTTAAATCATCTTTCGGCAGTTCTTGAAAGGGCAATTGCAAAACATATATTCAGCTTCACTATATTACTTCCCTGGTTTGATTACGGAGAGAAGTTAAATCTGACAAATGATTTTATCTTACTCTCACCCGGTTGCCCGGATAACATTAACTCAAAAGAAAAAACAGGATATCTTACGCTTCAGTTCTTAATGGCGGTACTTTCTGAAATTTATGCCTATGAGCCGTTTATAATAATAACTGACAGCGGAGTTTATTATAACCTTATTAAAAAAGAATTAAAAGACGAAATGGGCATTCCTCCAAACAGGAATAAACTGATTATTAAAAATAATGACAATGAACCCGGCTGGCGTTCAGTATTGGAGAAAATGTTTTTATTGATGTATAAAAACATGATATAAAATACGAACAAGCAGAGCTACGAATAAAAAGGGCCAAGATTTATAAAATGGCGGCGGATTATTTTTCGAATATTTACCACTTTGCTCACAGGGATATTATATTTTTTTGCGATGATGCGGTTAGGAGTACCATCTAAACGCTCTTCAAAAATTTTCCTAATCAAAGGATCTTTGATCCCAAGCGAATCCCCATATTCATTAATTAATTTTTCGAATTTTAGCCGGTTACTTTCATCAAAAGGGTCATAAGATTTATTTATAAATTCATTTTCAGGCTTTTTTCTGCAAAGCAAAATATCATCTTCAGGATTTATATCGCCATTATCATCTTCGTCCCAATGGGGGAGAGGGATGGTTTTCTGATCATCCCTGAATTTATGGGACATATTCCAATTGATCAGGAGGAAGAAATAATTATACAACTGATTCCGTGAAAGAGACATTGATTTCCCGGTTTTTGTTATTGTAAAGCAAGGATTATCAGTGAATGCCCGGGAAACGGTGACAAGTTCAAGGATTATTACCTTAGCGTCAGAGACAAAATCCTGGGCTTCAAGACATCCGGACATTCCGAATCTCTGCAGTTTAAGCAGCTTATTATTAGCAAACCAAAGCCATTTAATATTATTGCTTTTATTAGTAAGAAATTCCACCAAGATTTTCCGTTTTTCGGAAGACTGGCGTTCAAAACATGCAGAAGGACGTTTAACGATTTGTTTTTTCATTATTGTAATCCAATTGTTTGACACCGCAAAAATATTTTGAACCTATAAGACAATCTACATTTCGAGAAGTATGTTTTTTATGGGCACATAAAAGAGGTACTATTTTATACACCTTTTTTTAGACTGGCTTCCATAAATGAAAGCGGTAACAATTGAAACCAGAGTAGAGGAAGAAAAAACAATACCAACGACATTAAATCCGATTGCAGTAAGATAAAGTCCCCCACCTATTCCAATAGAGCCTATAAGGAATCCGAAAACCAAACCCATAGTTGACTTCACAATTCCGGCAGTAACAAGTTTTTTCTCCATATCGATTCTATGGGCAGTCTGGTTTTCAGCCTGAAGTATAAGGCGTTGTGCAAGGCCGGGCAGGACGGCTTCATAATTTTTCAACTGTTCCGGAGAGGGGAAAGCCTCTTCAGGGGAAAGGGGGGAATCACCCTCCACGCCTCCGGCGGTAACCTTTTTGTTAAGGGGGGTTATTGAGCCGTTATTTAATTGGGGTTCCATTGATACTCCCGGAAATTTTTTTAATTGAATTAGAATAATCTGATTTTAGTTTATGCCAATCATTCCGAATAGCGGAAGCGTCATGTTTTTCATGCAGGTTATCATCCTGGAGGAAACCCGCGAAATCGAAAATTGCTCCAAATCCCTGAGCGAGCAAGGAGAGAGCCGCGAAAAAAATCTTCATTTTGCACCTCCATAAAAAAAAGTAAGCCCCTACTTATTAATACCCAAACTTGTAATTTCTTGCCATTTGAGGCCTTAGAAGAGAGAGGTGGGGCAAAAAAAACGAAATTATGGTATTAATAAGTATGGGGATATACTGCAGGAAAAATCCCAAGGCAGCTGAATATTTTGACGTCAGGAAGAGGCTGCCGAATAGGTTGCGGGGAGTCCGCATCCGGAATAAACAAAAAGAACGGAGTTAATCATGGGTGAATTAAAGAGGCAAACATTAGGAGAGGCATCAGGGGCCGTAGGGCATTTTGTGTTTCGGATAAAGGGAGAAAAAAATATAATAGCAAAGCGGCCAATGAAAAAGGCAAACCCATTACCTCCAAGCGATAAAGTAGCGGCAATAAGGGATAAGTTCAGGCTTGCGGGGCATGTGGCGGGCGGATTGTATAATGCAGGGTCTTTAAAAGATCTCTGGCCTAAACCCGGTACAAACAAGGGTACAAAGTATACAGAAATGTTCAAAAAGAATTATCTGACAATCGGGACAATTGACAGTTTAGGCTCAGTCCAGGTGGTACCGGATCATGGGATCATAGTAAAGAATGCCGCAATAGCATTAACACAGAAAGGAATGACAATTACTGCAGATCAGCTAGGAACGGATTCCGGGATAGATCCTGCCGTAGAGAAATTCCTATCAGGAGTAGGGGTAGTGATAATGAGAACCCCAACCAACTCATCGGATCCATCGTGCAAGGTATTATCAGTAAAAACAGGACTGCAGGCATTGGACAGTGACACGCCGATAAATATAAGCTATGAATTCGGTGGACTTGACATAGCCCAATACGAGGCATACACTGATAAGAAAGTGTTCCTTACATTCCTGACTTCTACGACAGCCGGAGCAGCAGTACATTATACCGAGCAATTCAACAACTAACCGGACCGGAAGAAGATTCAGGTGCGATAGTTGAAATGTGTAGTAATCCTGTCGGGAGAAAAAGCCCGGCGGGATTTTTTTTGTAATTTTGAAGGGGCAGGGGGAAAGAGATCAATTCAGGCTTAAGCGCAGAGCAACTGAATAGTAATTACGGCCTTCAAGCAGAGTAAACACCTAACAACTGTATAGTCTTTCCAGTATAATCCCAGTACAATTGCATATCAAATGCCCAATGGTGGAAGTATCACTTCATAGTGACTGATGCTTTGTTCAATAATTAAGACGGCCAATAGACGGCCTTAAGGAGTAGTAAGGAGTAGGGAGTAAGGAGTAAGAAGTAGGGAGTAAGGAGTAGGGAGTAGGGAGTAGGGAGTAAGGGAGTAGGGAGTAGGGAGTAAGGAGTAGGGAGTAGGGAGTAAGTGAGAATTTTGGCTTAAAAAAGGGGCTTTTAAGAGCAGGCGGCATAAAAAGAGCGTTTTTGGTATTAATAAGTATAGGGGTATTCGTGAGATAAATTATTTTCAAAAAAAAATAAAGGAGAAGGGAAATGGCAATATTAACGAGCAGTTTAGGAAACCTATCAGGGAAACTGGGGAATCTTGTATTTCGAGTAAGAGGAGGTAAGACATTTGTTTCAAAAGCGCCTAAGAAAAGAAAAAATCCACTTAGTCAGGAAAGGATGAGCCATGCTGTTAAATTTGGTGCAGCAGGGAAAATAGCAGGAGAAATTAATTCAATTCCCGAGCTTCAAGAAATCTGGAAGAAGCAATTCAAAACGAAGAAGAGTATTTTCACTAAAATATTCAAAAGCGTATACATACAAATGGAAGGAAAATTTTTCAATAAATCCGGTTCACTAGTACCTGACTATGGATTTAAGATAAACGGGAGAGTGACTGTCGGGATGAATAATTTTCTGATAGAGACAGAGGCGCCTAGTGGTGAGGGAATCTTAGAGAGCGGAGAAAAATCTATTTCGGTAGTTGGGATACTAGTTTTAGCGGAACCCGGAATTAATACTGTACCGGACATAAAGGTGGAGAAAATAATTTCCTGGCCACCAGAGGAATTAAAGGAGATGGATTCGCAGACATTTCTTTTTGGAATGAGCAGAGAGTTACAGGAAGCAATGAGGATATACGGCAAGAGGGAATTTCATATGCATATTATAACACGTGATGAAAAGGGAAATATTGCACGTTTTTCAGAGATGATAAGTTAATTCCGGAGAGAGTGCGTATGCAAAAATAAAAAAGCGGCGGAGGAAAAATGAAGAACGGTAATCTAGTCTTTATGGTATTGCTGGCGGCCAGTCTTACTGCGGGATTTATTTCAGGGTGGGTGATTAAAGACTGCGGATTCAGGAATGAAGGCATTGTATATAAAAACGGAGGGGTATTGAGGGTTCTGGACACAATCAAAATTCCAGTAGTAGAATACAGAATTATTCCCGGGAGGAGTTATAATGTGGATTCGCTTACGGAAGAAATAAAAAAAGCCTGGAAGGATTCACTCAAGAACTTGTACGGAAAGGGAATGTTTGAAGCGAAGTTTACGAAAGGAGATAACCTTGGGAAGAGGGAAATAACCTTAGAGAGTCGGATACCAATTGATCCACAGGCTGGAATTACAATCGAGGAGGAGTTAAAGTCAGCGGAGGTATATCCCCAAAGGGAATTCGGAATATTCTGTGGTTCGGGTTATGTATTAATGAAAGAATTTATTTTATCGGCAGGATTTAAATATTATCTCCTCGATTTACGGAATTTTACATTAACCGCTTCCGCCGGAGGATTAACAGTACTTAACAACAAGAAATGGCAGCCATACGGCAGCCTGGAGATCGAAGTCAGGTTTTAATAGTTATAATTTTTAATAAATAATGAGTATTCCCATGGCAATCTATCGTCAGGTTCAAACCGCATTCTGGCAGGATGATTTTGTTCTTCAGTTAACGCCGGAGGAAAAGTATTTTTATTTATACCTGCTTACAAACAGCAAGACGAAGCAGTGCGGCATTTACCAGATTCCGATGCAGGTAATTATAATGGAAACCGGTTACAACCAGGAAACTGCGGAGAAACTTCTGAAAAGGTTTGTTGACTACGGTAAAGTAATATACAACATCCGCACTAAGGAGATTGGTATAGTTAACTGGCCTAAATACAATCCGATGGAATCGCCGAAGATAAGAGCATGCGTGGAGAAGGAACTGAAGGAAATAAAGGATAGGTCGATAATCGCAATAATTTATCCTGACCGATACCCTATGGAAGGGGTATCGCAAGAAGAAGAAGAACAAGAAAAAGAAAAAGCAGAAGCAGCAGCAGAAGAAGAATCGGCAACTGCTGCCGGTGAATTGTTTACAGAAGGAAATAAGAACAACAACCCCACACCTGCGGCGACCCCCTTTATTAAGTGTGAATTGGAGAAGGATGATGATTATGGAGATTATAACTGCAAGTCGATACAATACCAGGGGGAATTATTATTAACAAGGCTATGGAATAAACAAAAACCTAATCCTGAAGAAGTGAGGATGACTGCTGAATACATTGCAAAGTTCGGATTTGCCGAAGTGGAGAATGCATTTAAGGAAGGTGTAAAGTACGATAAGAAACGGCTTGCTTACGTTGAAGCTGTCTGCGCAAAACGAAAAGAGCGCGCTGACCTTGCAAAGAAAAATGAATTGGAAAAGCAGAAAAGGATTGAGCAGAATAAAAAGCTGGAGGAAGAAAGAAAATCAGGAGTAGGACTTGGATTAATTAAAACAGTATTCGGTGAGTAGTAAAGAGTAAGAAGTAGGAGCAAAAAGGAAATGTTTATAATATTTAATGATACTATAAAAAAAGAATACAGGGATCTTTATGATTCCTGTGTTGTTAATCCTTCAAAGATAACTCTTGTCAACGATCTGGTTAACCGGATTATTTCAAACAAAAGCAGATATGAAACAGTCTCTGGCCAGATTAATATTCCATGGCAGTTCATCGGCGTAATACACAACATGGAATCATCAATGAATTTTAATTGCCACCTTCACAATGGAGATCCGTTAAGCGGCAGAACCATCCATGTGCCCGCTGGAAGGCCGCCATCAGGAACGCCCCCTTTCTCATGGGAAGAAAGCGCTGTTGATGCATTAACGCTAAGAAAAATTAATCAGTGGAGTTACTGGTCGCTGGAAGGAATGCTTTATCAGATTGAAGGGTATAACGGATGGGGATACAGGCTGCATCACCCTTATGTATTAACTCCATATCTTTGGAGTTTCTCAAATCATTATGTGCGGGGTAAATATATTTCAGACGGAACCTGGTCAGATTCGGCAGTATCTGACCAATGCGGCGCGGCGGTCCTGTTAAAAAGCATGAATTATTAGGCGGTAAAATATTATGTCATAGGTATGACATAACGATTGAAAATCAAATTAATTGTTAAATAATTTCAAAATTAATTTGACAAATAATAATAATAATTATACGTTAACTCTATAATATTACATCTTTATGCAAGCGGCTTTTTAATAACCAGATTCAGATTTCACAATCATAAGGAGTATACATATATCACTTGATACCTTTTGTTTAGATAAAAACTAAAACAATAAAAGGAATCCATTAATGAAAAGTAAAAGGAAGGGAAATAATAATCCTTTATCTGATCTTATAAGTGACGATGTATTCGAACTTCTTCATTCCTACGATATTATTACTGATAAGCTGATACGCGATTACCAAATCCGCAAAAAATTCAGAACGCTGATAGCGCTCAATATGAATCCTACTGAAGCTTCAAAAGCTTTAGTGGAAGATTATTCCAGTTTGAAAGCATGCACAATTAAAAAAATAGGGACAGGGAAGCCAGATGATAAAAAGGAGGGAAAAAAATTCAGTTGATTTTCGGGCTTCCTAAATGAAAACATTGCCGGCTACTTTTGAAAATCCATTAGCTGCTGTCATGAGCGATGATCTTTTCAGATTTCTTTATATAAACGGATATTTAGTGGATACAGCGATTCGGAATAATCAGATACGAAAAAGATACAGGCAGTTGCGGTCGCAAAAAACAAATGCAATTGATGCTATCAATATTATTCTGGAGGAGTATAATAAACTGAAATATGATACGATCAGAAAGATAGTCTATAGTAAACTTAAATATCCCCCCGAATCATAATTGTCCGGGGGACTTAAAAAAAATTTATAATAAATAGCTTCTCAGCATCCAGGCCATTTTCTCGTGCTGTTCCATTACTCCGGTGATAAAGTCGGCAGTACCGAGATCCTTATATTTCTCAGAAATAATCGGAATATCCCTGCGCATAGTTCGGATAACAGCTTCATGATCCTCAAGCAGAGTTTGTAAAATATGGTTCTGATCCGTGAAATTATCGTTCTGCTCGCTTAAGCGGGCAAATGCCAGAAAATTCTTCATCGATCCAAGGGCAAAATGTCCAAGCGACCGCACACGTTCAGCGGTATCATCAACAATAGTGTCCAGAATCTCATACTGACTCTCAAAAAGCTTATGCATCTCAATGAAGTTACTTCCCTGGATATTCCAGTGGGCATTGCGTGTTTTTGTGTAAAGCAGATATTCGTCAGACAGCATTGTGTTAAGCAGTGTGGCTGTTTGTTTCAAATCTTCTCTTGATATTTCGATATTCGGATTCATTTTAACCTCTCATTTTATATTGAAAATTAAATGTAATAAAATCCGTTAATTCACCTGATGATGAAAATAACTCATTACATATGCTTCAATATTAGGCAGAAATGAACGGCAGTTCAATCGTCTTTAAGGATGAAAAAGGGATGAGATAAAACTGTATTTCCCGGAAGATACATGTTTCAGTACCTGTCCGGGAAAAAACAGTCAGAGGTTAATTTATTCAGACTTTACTGTAAGTGCCTGCTGACGGAG